>QWCY01000006.1_pt1 | contig 285510 bp, 265 predicted proteins | sample 1972631 | NCBI WGS metagenome assembly QWCY01 (sample SAMN09866696, study PRJNA288562) | Human gut metagenome isolate pre1_stool, whole genome shotgun sequencing... | isolation source: gut | host: Homo sapiens | place: USA: California
ATATTTCTATGTGTTTTTCTCTTGTTACTCGGTCTTTAATTATATTACCATATCGCATTTATATTGTCAACATATTTTTTCATTTTTTTATTATTTTTTTATATATAGTTTTTCTGCACAGTTCACTCCATATATTTTTCAACTATTTTACTAATTTATACTATATATATAAATTCAAAAAGCAACATCTTGTCGCTTTTTAATACTTTATATATATAGTAGGATCTACTTGATTATTATCCTTTAATATTTCAAAATGCAAATGACTTTCGTCCGCAATTTCAAATGTTGCTGTATTCCCCACAGTTCCTATAGTTTGTCCTGTGCTTATTTTCTCCCCTTCTGCTACAAATTCAGCAGTTAGTAAATTAGAATATATTGTTTTATATCCATCTTGGTGTGCAATAATTACTGTCAAACCATATCTTGGATCATTTTTAATAGCTTCTACAGTTCCTTCATAAGCCGACTTAACTATAGTTGTTTTATCAGCACTTATATCTATCCCAGAATGTGTTGTCCATTCATTCAAAGTATTAGAAAATACTAAATTTTCTTTTGCAAATTCTTTTAATATCTTTCCTTCAACTGGCTTTTCAAACTTAATCTCTTTCTTTTTATTTTCCTTTTTTACTTCTTTTTTTTCTATTTTTTCTTCTGTATTATCTTTCTTTACTTTTTCTTCTTGTTTATTATTCACTAGTTCTTCTGTATTTAATGCCACTTTATTTTCTTTTACTTCATTTATAGTTTTATCCGATGTACTACTTGCCTCTTCTATAGAATTTGCCTCTTCCAAATAGTTAACTGTTCCTGCAAGTTGCTTTCCATTATCCTTTGTTTCTCCTTTTCTATTGGTAAATAACATTATAAAGGAAATACTAGTAATAATTATTATGCCTGTAATTAAAATAACAATACCCTTTGATATCTTTTTATATTCTCCCATGAACTTTCCTCCTCATTTCATTTAATAAAAGTATTTCCTTTTTTTATAAATTTATACATTTTTTACATATCTTTTATTTCCACCCCAACATAAAAGTGTTTAATTATCTCTTCATAATTCTTTCCCATTTTTGCCAAGCTATCTGCCCCAGTTTGACTCATTCCAATTCCATGTCCATATCCTTTTACAGTAAATTTAATATTATTTTCTTCTATATAAATACTAAAATTAGCAGATTTTAATCTAAATATACTTCTTGCTTCCACACCAGATATATTTTTATTACCAATTTTTATTGTTTTCACTCTACCACTTGACGTATATTCTAAAATTTTTATGCAGTCCTCTTCATTATAATCTATTGTAAAGTCTGAATATTTATTTAACATAGTGTTTTTTAATTCTTCTTTAGAAACTATAACTTCTGAACTATATTGACTATAATTTTCTTCTCCTGATGTTTCTACCACTTGTAAATATGGTAATCCACTTCCTCCCCATACATTTATAGGAATTTCTGTTTTTCCACCACTGTTTGAATGAAAAAAAGCATTAATCGGTTTATTATCATATAATATTATTTTTCCTTGTGTACTATTTACAGCATTTACAATCTTATTCCAATTTTCTTCTCTTTCATTTTCATTCCATTTCTCCAATCTATTTTCTTTTGATATCCAAGCTTGGCAACATTTTGAATCATCACATATTTGTGCTGTGCCATGTTTAGAACTATTGTTTATTATTTTATAAATAGTATATGTTCTAGCAACAACTGCCTGAGCTTTTAAAGCTTCTTCACTAAAATTTGCTGGCATCTCTGCTGCTACAACTCCATATAAATATTCATCTAAATTAATTTCTTCTATTGTACCATTAGATGTATGTAATAATTTTACTAATTGATATTCTTTATAATCATAATTATTTTCTATATAGTTTGCTTCTGTATCATTTACAACATTACTACTAATATATGTTTCTTTCGTTTGTGATGTACACATTATTGGAATTAAAAAAACAACAGCTATTATACCTAAAAGATAAAATATAATTTTCTTCACTACTCCTCCTATGAAATTAACTCTATTTTCATTTTATTTAATATCTTTTTTTCTATTCTAGAAACCTGTACCTGTGATATATTAAGTATCTTAGCAACTTGCGATTGAGTTTTTCCACTAAAATATCTTAACATAATAATCTGCCTATCTCGGCTATTCATTTTATTTAATAATTCTTTAATAAATATTTTGTTTACAGTCACTTCTGTTTCATCTTTTTCTGATGAAATTTTATCTATCATAGTTAATTTTCCATCATTCGAATCTTCTTGATAAATTGACTCTACCTGTTTCATAGAATCAATTGCAAGTGCAATATCTTCTTTCTCTACTTTTAATTCTCCTGCAATTTCTTCAATCGTTATATTTCTACCTTCTTTAATATTTCTATTTTCTATATCTTTAATTTTCACACATAATTCTTTAATGCTTCTACTTACTTTTATTATCCCGTCATCCCTTATGAACTTTTTTATCTCACCTATAATATACGTTACTGCGTACGTTGATAATTTAACTTCATATTCTGGATTAAAATTTTTTATTGCTTTTATTAATCCTATAGTTCCTATTTGATATAAATCTTCATTTTCATAACCTCTTCCTTTAAATCTCCTAACAATACTCCAAACTAGCCCACTATTGTTTTCAACAATTTTGCCCAATTCCTCTTTATCTTTCTGGGCCTTCAAAATTTCGCTTACAGTATTTTCATACATAAAAATTCTCCTCTTGTTTTAAGTTTTCATTTGTATCTTTATTATTTATTTTCTTTTCCATAGTCACTTTTGTTCCCATTCCTAAAACTGATTCTACTTTTAAACTATCCATAAAACTATCCATTATAGTAAATCCCATTCCAGATCTTTCAAGCTCTGGCTTTGTTGTATATAATGGTTGCTTAGCAGTATTTATATCTTCTATCCCCTTACCTTGATCCGAAATTTCTATTCTTATTATATTTTCATATATATATGCGCTTATTCTTATTATCCCTTCTTTATTTTCATATCCATGAATAATAGAGTTAGTAACAGCTTCTGATACAGATGTTTTTATATCTGATAGTTCTTCTATTGTCGGATCTAATTGTGCTGCAAAAGCTGCTACTGTAATACGTGCAAATGCCTCATTATTTGATTTACTTAATATTTCTAATTGCATCTTATTTTTATATCTTTTATTCATAAATTCCTCCTAGCATACATTAAATTTCATATCTAAATCTTCATATATATGTATTAGTTTTAATATTCCACACATATCTAATACCTTTTTTATATTATTCTTTACATTAATTAAAGCTACTTCTCCGCCGTAACATATTTACTATTTTATATCTTCCCAATAGCAGACCTATTCCTGCACTATCCATGAAGTTAACACTATTAAAATCAAATACAACTTTTTTAGGCATATGTCTTTCAATTTCATAATCTAATTTCCTCCTCAATTCCTTTGTAGTATGGTGATCTATTTCTTCTTCTAATAAAAAAAATAATAGCTTATCCCTCTCTAAATATTTTATTTGCACATATATCCCTCCTTTTTTCCTATTATAATACTGTTGGTAATTTTTTCCAATAGCGATTAATAGGAAGTTTTGTCGATATTTAAAAAGTCATCGACTTTTTTCTACATATTTTCTAAAATCAAATTCTATGTTATAATTTATCTAATATTTTGATTTTAGAAAGGATCCTTATGAAAAGAATAAATAATATTAAAATTTATAAAGACTTAGATTTAGAAACTCTTATAAAATATGTTTGCAAGAAATACCATATTATATATGAAGATATTTTAGATTGTCATATTATAAAAAAATCTATTGATGCTCGTGACAAAAACAATATTCATTATCTTTACAATATCGCATTAAACTTAAAAAATGAAAAAAAATATTCAAAATTGGATGAATATAAGGAATTTAAACTTCCTAATATAAATATTAGCAGTAATAATTCGTTAAAGCCTATTATTATTGGTGCTGGTCCTTCTGGTTTGTTTGCAGCACTAACATTTATAAAAAACGGAATAAAGCCTATTATTATTGAACAAGGAAAAAAAGTAGAAGACAGAAAAAAAGACGTAGATCTATTTATAAAAACAGGTAAGTTAAATATTAATTCTAATATTCAATTTGGCGAAGGTGGTGCTGGAACTTTTTCTGATGGAAAACTAACTTCTGGTATAAATAATCCTTTATGTAATATTGTATTGCAAGATTTTCACAAGTTTGGTGCACCAAAGCAAATTTTGTATTTATCTAAACCTCATATTGGGACAGATAATTTAATAAAAATTATTAGTAACATTCGATCTTATATAATAGAAAATGGAGGCCAGTTTTTATTTAACAGCAAATTAACAGACTTACACATAAAAAACAATAAAATACAATCTATCACATATGTAAACGATAATAAAGAATATAATATTTCTGCTTCAAATCTTATACTTGCTATTGGTCATAGTAGTAGAGATACTTTCTATAAAATTTATAATAAAGGTCTACATATGGAAAGTAAAAATTTTTCTGTCGGGGTTAGAATTGAGCATTTACAAAAAAATATTAATTTATCACAATATGGTAATAAGACTACTCTAAAATTACCTCCTGCTGAATATAAGCTAGTTTACCATGATAAATCTACAAATAGAAGCTGTTATTCTTTTTGTATGTGTCCTGGTGGAACTGTTATGGCTTCTTCAAGTGACGAAAATACTGTTGTAACTAATGGAATGAGTGTATTTAAACGAAATGGTACAAATGCAAATAGTGCAATATTAGTTAATGTTACTCCAAATGATTTTTCTTCTACTAATCCTTTAGCTGGAATTGACTTTCAAAAACAATTAGAGGAAAAAGCTTTTATTGCCGGTGGAAAAAACTATTATGCACCTATACAAAAAGTTGGTGATTATATTAATAATACCTTATCATATAATTTCGGAAGTGTTTTACCAACTTATTTACCTGGTACTACTTTTTATAATTTAAATGAAATTCTTCCAAATTTCGTTAATATAACCATGAAAAAAGCGTTATTGTACTTTGATAAGCAAATTCATGGATTTGCAAATCCAGATGCTTTACTAACTGGCTTAGAAACTAGAAGCTCTTCTCCTGTAAAAATTGTACGTGGAGAAAATCTAATGTCAAATATAGAAGGAATCTATCCTTGTGGTGAAGGTGCTGGTTATGCTGGTGGAATTATGTCTGCAGCAGTTGATGGCATAAAATGTGCTTTAGCTATTATCAAAAACTCATAATCTGCATTATAAAAAACTGTAAGATGTTTAAGCAATAACATCTTACAGTTTTTTTATCTTACTTAATTTTTTCTAATCTTTCTTTTGATGAATTTAGCATTTCTTCATATTTTTCTAATTTTTCTTTTTCTTCATTAATTTTACTTTCCGGAGCTTTATTTATAAATCCTGGATTAGAAAGCATTTTATTACATCTTGCTACTTCAGATTCTAATTTTAATATTTCTGCTTCTAATCGTTTTACTTCTTCTTTAATATCTACCAATTCTTCAAATGGAATATATAATTCTATTCCATCTTTTAATATTGCGATTGCATTTTCTGGGATACCATTTTTTTCATTTTTAATTTCTATATCTGTTGCAAATCCTAGTTTCATTAAAAACTCATTAGATTCTTTTATAGCTTCTTCATATTCAGAAGTTACAAATATTAATTTTGTTTTTTTACTTGGATGAACATTCATATTTGCTCTAGTATTACGAATATCCACAATTATGTCTTTTAACTTTTCTACTATATCTTCATCTGTTTTAAATGGATTTAATTCATTAAATTGTGGCCATTTTGAAATCATTATATTTATATCATCATAGTGAACTAATTTTGAATATATTTCTGTTGTAACAAATGGCATAAATGGATGTAATAATTTTAAAGCATTTCTTAAAACATAATCTAATACAAAATTTACTTGAATTCTATCTTCTAATCTTTCACTATATATTCTTGTCTTACAGATTTCTATATACCAATCACAAAATTCATTCCATATAAAATTATATATTTTATCAATAGCAATTCCTAAGTCATAATCTTCTATTAACTTAGTAACATCTTTTATTAATGTATTTAATTTAGATAAAATCCATTTGTCTTCTATTTTTAAATACTCTCCATTAAATTGCTTTTTATCTGAGTCATATACTTTATTGAAAAAGTTAATTATCTTTTCGTCATCTTCTAAAGAATTAGTTATAAATTTAGCAGCATTCCAAATTTTATTTGCAAAATTTGAAGCTTGGTCTAATTTCTCCGGCATATATCTTATATCATTCCCCATAGTTGTACCTGAAAGTACAGAAAATCTTAAACTGTCTGCTCCATATTTTTCTATAATCTCTAATGGATCTACTCCATTTCCTAATGTTTTAGACATTTTTCTTCCTTGGCTATCTCTTACAATTCCATGGATTAAAACGTCTTTAAATGGATTCTCTTTTGTAAGTTCTAAACTAGATACAATCATTCTTGAAACCCAAAATGTTATAATATCATATGCTGTAACTAACACATTAGTTGGGAAAAATGTCTTATAGTCTTCACTTTCTGTATTTGGCCAACCCAAAGTAGAAAATGGCCATAATGCTGAGCTAAACCATGTATCTAGTGTATCTTCGTCTTGTCTTATATTTTTCGAATTACATTTTTCACATTTATTTACTTTTTCACGTGATACAGTTATATGTCCACAATCATCACAGTAGTAAGCTGGAATTCTATGTCCCCACCAAAGTTGTCTAGATATACACCAATCTTGTATATTATTCATCCAATTAAAATACATTTTTTCATATTTTTTTGGTACGAATTTAATTTCCTCATCTTCAATTGCTTTAATAGCTGGCTTTGCAAGTTCTTCCATTTTCACAAACCACTGATCTGAAATTTTTGGCTCGATTGTTGTCTTACATCTTTCACATTTTCCTACATTGTGTGTTAAATCCTCAATTTTAACAATAGCGCCTAGTTCTTCTAGTCTTTCCACTATTTTTTTTCTAGCTTCTAACAAGTCCATTCCTTCATATTCATGAACTAAATTACCCATTTTAAATTTTTCGTCAAATACTTCTATTATTTCTAAGTTATGTCTTAGCCCTGCTTGATAATCATTCATATCATGTGCTGGTGTTATTTTTACTGCTCCTGTTCCAAACTCTGTTTCTACAAATCTATCTGCTATAATTGGAATTTCTTTGTTCATAATTGGAAGTATACATTTCTTTCCTACTAAATCTTTATATCTTTCGTCATCTGGGTGTACCGCAACAGCTGTATCACCTAACATTGTTTCTGGTCGTGTTGTTGCAACTATTATATATTTATCTTCATCTTTTACTTTATATTTAATATGCCATAAATGTGTATTTTCTTCGCGATATTCAACTTCTACATCTGAAATAGTTGTATTACAATTTGGACACCAATTAACCATTCTTTTTCCTCTGTAAATTAGTCCTTTTTCATATAAACGTACAAATTGTTCTTTTACAGCCTCTGAAAGACCTTCATCTAATGTAAATCTACGCTTTTCCCAATCACATGAACATCCTAGCTTTTTTTGTTGTTCTTGTATTGTTCCACCATACAAATGTGTCCAATCCCATGTTTCTTTTAAAAATTCTTCTCTTCCTATTTGATGTTTTGTCTTACCTTCTTTTTTTAATTTTTCTACAACTTTCATTTCTGTTGCTATTGAAGCATGGTCTGATCCAGGAAGCCATAAAGTATTATATCCTTGCATTCTTTTAAAACGAATTAAAATATCTTGTATTGTTCCATCTAATGCATGTCCCATATGTAATTTTCCAGTTACATTTGGAGGTGGCATCATAATACAATATGATTCTTTTTCTTTATTCATATTTGCTTTAAAATAACCTTTTTCTTCTGTTTCTTTATAAATTTTCTCTTCAAAATCTTTTGGATTATACTTATCATTTAATTTATGATTATAATTCATAAAAATTCCTCCTTCTTTATAAAATACCTATTAATACTAATACAAAAAAAGAGTAAGCCTGCCTTTAAGGGCAAGATTACTCTTACGGTACCACCTTAATATTAAAAATACTCATTATAACTTTTAACGGAGTCAACCCGAATATAGCTACTATTATTTCACTATATCTACAAAAAAGCTACCTTCATTATATTATATATAAAAGGCTTTCAGCTAATAACCTTTATTCTCTAAATATAAAAATATAATTACTCCTCTTTTTTAATGTATTTACTATTCATCTATAAAATTGAATTCATCTTTAAATTTTTCTTTAAACATTTCAAATACTGCATTTAAAGTATCTTCGTCATCTACGCTAACATAAGTTTCCATATCTGGATCGTCTTCTACATCTTCAACTTTTAAGATAACGACTTCGTCATTATCTTCACTTTCTTCTGTTGGTAGTAAGATTATATATTCTTCTCCTTCATATTCCATTAAATCTAAGAATTCAAATTTTACTTCATTTCCATTTTCATCATTTAAAATTATTATGTTGTCTAATTCTTCACCATTATTTGGTGTATTGATATCTTCACTCATATTATTCTCCTTTCGATATCTTAATTATTATTATTTTCAATTTTCACTATCATATACTATTTTTGTATTTTTTGCAACTATTTTTTCTCTTCTTTTCTCATATATGTTTCTAAAATGTATACAGCAGCTATAGTATCTACTATATTTTTTTTGTTTCTTTTATTTACATCTAAAAAATTCATAGTTTTGTGTGCTTGAACTGTTGTTAGCCTTTCATCTACTATTTCTATAGGCATTTTACCAAATTTACATTTTAATTTATGAATAAATTTTTCTGTTTTCTCTGCACGTACCGTTTTTTCACCTTTTAAATTTAGTGGCATACCTATTACTATTTTAGATACATTATATTCATTTACTATCTCTTCAATTTCTTTAAGTAAAATTTTATCACTATTTTGATTGTTTATAGTTTTTAGTCCTTGTGCTGTAATTCCTAATGGATCTGTTATAGCTACACCAGTCCTTGCATCACCATAATCTATTCCTAATATTATCATATTATTATTCTTCTAATCCTATATAATTTTTAACCATTTTTTCTAGTAATTCATCACGTTCTATTAATCTTATTTTATTTCTTGCATCATTATAACTAGTAATATAAGTTGGATCTCCAGATAGTATATATCCTACAATTTGGTTTATTGGATTATATCCTTTTTCTACTAAAGCGTCATAAACTTCTTTCAAAATTTCCTTTACTTTAATACTTGCATCTCTTTCTACTTTAAAACTCATTGTTTTATCAAAATTTGCCATACTTCTTTCCTCCTTTTAAATATAATTTATATCACTTTCACCCTTATTTGCATTATCTATATATTCTTCTAACTTCTTAGTTAATCCATCCATAGATGTACCTTTATAATATGATGTTAATACAAAATTTAATCTTGGACTAACATATATTTCTTCTTTATTTTTCACATTAGCTATTGCTTTGTCATCTAAATCTGGATGTATTTGCATTTCTTCTATTTGTGCTTTTATATCTTCTAAAAAGTTTGCAACGTCTTCTGATTGTACACCCGAAAATACTATTACAAATTTAGGTCCCATATATCTTACAAATAAATATTCCTTAGATATATTATTTTCAAAAAATCTACTTACTTCTGTAATTACTTTATTACCTAAATGTCTACTTATTTTTTCATTTATTTCTTCTATATTCGTTATTCTAAACATACATACTGTTGAAATTGTATATTTATCTATTTCTTTTTTTCCTAGCCCATACAAGTATTCAGCAGAATTTAAACCTGTAAATAAATCTTGTCTTACAGTATTTTCTACTGTATTTTGATATTGAACTGTCTTCAATATTGTTACTATATTATCTCTAATTACTTCTATTATGGCTGTATCTATTGAATCAAAAGCATGAATTTCACTGCTTTCTATTAACCAATAACCAATATAAACATTATCTATATACAATGGAAAGAACATTGCAGATTTTGCTCGTCCAAATTCCATTTTTTGATATGGTAACTTTTCTGATTCTTTTTCTACAGTTATATATTTTGGTGTTGCTGTTGCAATACTATCTTTAAATATTTCTTCTTCACCCAATTCGGTTAAAGTCTGCCAATGCTTTTCGTCTACATTTGAAGCTTTTAAATCATATTCAGCACCATTAAATACAACTATTGTAGAATATTTTAATATACTATATTTATTTAAAATAATTTCATTTATTTTTTGTATTTTTTCTTCTACACTTGAGTATTCTCCTATTGTATCCATAAAATTTTGTAATACATTTAGTCCATTTATTTTTTCACTTATATTACTAAATTTGGCTATCTTTTTGTGAATAGAAATATTATATATCATTAACGCTATTATTATGCAAACCAATATAACTATAGTTACTAATATTGCTACTGTCAAAGCTTTTTCACCCCTATATTATTCTAAAAATTTTTCTTCATTTGATTTAATGTGTCATTCATTTCACTTGAAAATCTAGTTCTTTCATAGCTGTTGTTTCCCTTAACATTTTTATTTGAATTTACTGTTGGTTCCATTAATGGATATACCATATTTTCTAGTGTTCTTAATGATTGTAAAAATTCTTTTGAATATCCATTTAATGATATTTTACAATTTACCAATCCTTCTAAATATTTTGAATATGTTGCTATTTCAAATGGAATTGTACAATATTTAGCTGTTTCTCTGTTAAATAATTCCCTCATGAATGACATTGATGGATCATTATAGAAAGATAATCCACCTATAATATTTTTTACTGTTAATGTTTTTACTGGTAATTCTTTATTTATTACAATTCTTAAGTTTTCTGGTTGATAAATGTTTTTACTTTGTAAATCTCTAAAAAATGCTGTAAGTGGTTGTATTGTTAATATGTCCATACTTTGTACTAAATATATTTCTTGTGATGCTGCAAAATATCCAAAATCTGTTTCAAAGTCACAATCTATTAGTACTAATGAATGATTTTTTATTAAAGTAGCCAATATTTCTTCATATCTTTCCATTGGAATATCATCTTCTGGTAATGCTGTGTATACTGTAAGATTTTTTTCAACTTTTAGTCCTGATGCTATTCCATTTATTAAATTTGGTATACTTTTTTCTGCAATTTGTCTTAAATCTTCTTCGTTTTCTGTATATATATAATATGCATTTCTATTTTTTGTTGCATCCAATATTGCAACATCAATTCCTTTTTTAGCTAAACTAAGCGCTAAGTTATTTACTAAAAATGATGTTCCATTTTTGCTTGTTCCAACAAATGTTACTATTTTCTTTTCTCTGGTTAGTAACGCATTTATAGAATCTGTTTGATATGTTCTTCTAGTATTTGTTAATTTAGTTGGATTATAATCATTTGAATTATTAGATGAATTTAAATTAAAAGTATTATATCCATTATTTATATTATTTGATGTAATATCATTTATATGTGTATTATCATCATCAAAACCTGGCATCGTATTTATTAAATCTGAATCGTCTTCATCAAAACCTGGCCTACTATTTAATGTTGTATTATCGTCGTCAAATCCTGGCATTACATTTACATCTGTATCGTCGTCATCGTCAAAACCTGGCATCGTATTTATTAAATCTGAATCATCTTCATCAAATCCTGGCATCTCGTTTAAATTATTATCTTCTTCTAGTTTCTTCTTAGGAGGTCTTCCTCTTCTTTTTGGCTCATTTTCTTCTACTTTAGGTACATTTTCCTCTACCTTTTTCTTAGGAGGTCTTCCTCTTCTTTTTGGTTTTACCTCTTCTACTTCTTCTACTATATCATCGTCAAAAGAATCTATTATTGGTTCTAATGGCTCTGGTATGTTTAATCCAGATGTAGTTTGTGATTTTGAAGACATTTTTTTCACTTTATTTGTATTAACAGCTGATGGGATTATAACTGGTCTTCCAAGATTCTTTTTACTATTTGCAGTTTCTATAAATCCTATTTTTAGTCCATTATCTTCATTTTCATTATTTTTAATAGCACTTGTATTATTAGCTTTTCCTCCAGCAATTGACATTATTTGTTGATATTTAGCTGATCTTTCTTCTAATATAGCCTTTACATTTAATGGTAAAAAACTTGCTATAGCTTTTAATTGTATATCTGTATATTGCTGAGCTATAGAGTCAAAACTATCCACACATTTTTGCTCATCTCTTCCAATTTTTTTATAGTGTGCTAAAATACTTTGTATTTCTGACTCACTAACATCGTTTTCACTCTCTGATTGATATGTTACTTCTTCTGAATCAATTTTATAATATAATTTTGCTTCTTTTTTTGTTCTTGGCACTTTGATTAATTTACAAATTTCATCTATATTTCTGTCTGTTCCAATAAGAGCATTATATATTCCTATACTAAATAATTTTATTAATATTTCATCTGATTTTGTACGTCTATCTGAACTTATTAATATTATTGGAGTATCTGATCTTGACGTATTTGTAGCTTCATCACTAATATTATCTAGTCTTTCGAATATAAATTTGTCTATTTGTTCGTAATTATTATTTGTAAAAGGCTCTAAGTCTTCACTTATTATAATTCGATCATAAGTGTTGTCTTTTTGTAACTCTTTTAAAATAGCATTAAAATAATATACATTTTTATAAGATATTATTTCTTTATATTCATTTTGATATTTCTTTATAATGGATTTTGATATTTTCTCATTATTTACTGCAAATAATATTTTCATTTGTTAACCCCTCCAACCTTTTACAACTATAGCAAATATAAGTGGTAATAGTTGTGTTATTACTAATACAGTTATACATCCTATCATTATTCCAAAGCCTCTATCTCTTTCATCAAGCTTACGAATACCTATTATTTGATAAATTCCTCCAATTGCTATTCCTACAAAGCATACAGGTATGCTATATACTCTTACTACATTTAATATATATGCAGCAATACCATATGCGTCTGACCCATATTCGTCTTTATAATCTTCTAGTTTTTTCTCTGAATTTTCTTTTATTTGAACTAATTGCCCTGCTCCTTGTGCTTCTATTTGTTCCACTGAATCTGCATATACTATTTGTGTACTTAATGCAAATAATGTTACTAAGAAACAACAGGTAAGTACTTTTACTATTATTTTATTCATTAGGTTTTTACCCCTTTCCGCTTGATATATTATACTCTACTATCATACAATACTATCTTCAAAATATCAATAATTTATAAGTATTTTTTTTAATTCTACAAAAAAAGATAGAGAAAAACTCTATCTTATACTCTGTTTATAAATATTAATAATACAACAATACCTATAACGATTCTATATATTGCAAATATTTTAAAATCACCTTTTTGTAAATATTTTAGTAAAAATTTAATAACTACTATTCCAACTAAAAAGCTTACTAGTATTCCAACAAAAAATGGTACACTAAAAACAAAATCTTTTAATTTAAATATTGTAGCTGCTAATACTATTGGAGCTGATAACATAAAAGAATATTTAGCTGCTGATTCTCTTTCTATTCCCATTGCTCTAGCTGTTGTCATAGTTACTCCAGACCTTGAAACACCTGGTATAAACGCTAGCGCTTGTGATAAACCAATTAAAAATGTTTGTTTAAAATTCATTTCTTCATATTTTACTTTTGATTTTGCTTTTCTATCTATTATATATAAAGCTATACCCATAAAAATTAAAGCACATCCTATAATTTCTGGTCTTGTTAATATATCTGAGCAATAGTGGTCTAGTAAATATCCAATAATTCCTCCTGGAATTGTTGCAATTACTATATACCAAAACATTTTTCCTTCAAATGTTTTTTTCTTTTTTACAGCTTGGTCATATCCACCTTTTATTAGTTTTAACCAATCTTTAAAGAAAAATATTCCTATTGCAAGCAAAGTACCAAAATGTAAAGCCACATCAAAATCGCCTATCTCACCCCAACCACAAATCCATGGTATTATAAATAAGTGTGCAGAGCTTGATATTGGTAGTAATTCTGTAAGTCCTTGAACTGCTCCTAATATTATTGCTCTAAAAATTGTTATTTCCATCATTTTATGTTTCTCCCTTTTCTAATTGTTTTTTAAGTCTTTTAATATATTTTCTAATGTTTCTTTTATAAACTCTGCTGAAGTTATAGGAGCTACTCTTCCAGGTAGTGAAAGTGCCCAAATCATTTTTATTCCTAATTCTTTAGCACTGTTTCTATCAACTCCTCCAGGATTTGAAGCAATATCTATTATGATACAATCTTTTTTTACATTTTTTAATCTTTCTTTATTTAATATAATGTGAGGAATTGTATTTATTATTATATCAAATTTATTTAAATTTTCATCTAATTCATCTAGTAAAATTGGATTATATCCATATGCTTTTATCCATGCACAATTAACTGTTGTTCTAGTTTCACAATATACTTCTGCACCGATTCCTTTTAGCATATTTGATAATACTTTACTTACTCTACCAAATCCCATAACTAAAATTTTACTTCCATGTAAGGTTCTTGTTGATTCTTCCATTGCAATTTGTATTGTTCCTTCTGCTGTAGCTATTGTATTTAAAACAGTTAGCTCTTCTCTTTTTAATAAGTCTATCACTTTAGTTTCACTAAATTTTTGATAAAGCCCATCTTCTATTCTTCCTGCAATAAACGTCTTACCTTTAATATGTTTAGCCACTTCTTCAATTGATATTTTTCTTTTACTAAATGGTGTATTTACATTAATTCCATCACTTGTAAAAGGAATTGAACTTACAATTATATCTGATTTTTCTGAAACTTCCTCTATGCTTTCGCATTTTTGTGTGTTTTCAATATTGGCTTGTTCTAACCCATATGTATACACATTATAACCATCTGCATTTAGCATATCTACAAGTTTTACAATTCTTAAATCTCCACCTATAATCGAAATATTTTTCATAATAGCCTCCTATAAATTTTCTCTTTCATCTTTCTGTATATTTATTTCTTTTCCTTTGATAATATTCATATTTTTTAAATCATTCTTGCTTATTTTTCCTACTAATAAATATGTTTCTTCAAGATGATTTTTTACTAACAATTCTGATTTCGTCATTTTTGTTTTCTTTCTAATTATTTTGTTTATATTTTTAGGAATATATCTCTCTATTGTTAAAAAAACAGGATCTTTTTCAGCTTTTTTAGCAAATGAACTATCTAAATTTATTGCTCTATCTAAATAATTAATTGCCCTTTCTCGCTCTCCTTTTATTATGTATATTCTAGCTAATTGATAACAACTATCTGGCTCTGTATCTTCGACTTTTATACCTTCTATAAAATATTTTTCCGCTTCATCTAAGTCATCATACAACATAGATATTAAACCTAAATTATAATATCCTTTATAGTTTAAAGCATTTATACTTGCAGCCTTTTCATAAGAATTTTTTGCACTTTGAAAGTCATTTAATCTTGTGTACGCAATTCCTAAATTATAATATATTTCGAAACTATCTTTGTCATTATATTTTAAAGCTGTCATGTAAACATTTATTGCTTCTTTAAAATTTTCTTGTTCACACAATAATCCACCTAATAATTTTGAAGCATTATAATAATCTGGCTTTATGTGAATTAAATTGTTTAACATTTCTATTGCTTCTTCTTTTTGTTCTAAATTAACTAGCAATTCAGCTATTTTATAATATGAATCATAATCTTTTTTGTTAATATCTATTGCTTTAACATATTCATCTATAGCTTTTCTCATTCCACCTTCTTTTTCATAATTCTGTGCAAGCAATTTATGACCGCTGTAACTTTCTGGATATTTATTAATTAAATTCATTAATAATTTTTTTGATTCTTTATTATTCTTAAAGAAGCTACATATTTTAGCAAGGAAAATATACAACCATTCTGAAAAATTTATTCCATACTTTTCTAATAAAATTATAGCAAATGGTAATACTACTGCTAACAAATATGTAATTACCCTAACATACGTCCCTAAAAATCTTCCAATTAATAATTCTATTAATCCTATTGCTATTCCTATTGCTTCTAGTATTAATGGAGCCACATAAGCTGTATCATTCTTTTTTATTATCTTAAAGAAGATTATTATAAAAAGAGAAAAGGATAATATATTAAAGATTATTCTTTCTAACATTTCTTTTTCCCCACATTCTAATTATCTTAAAAATTTCTCATTATAATTTTTTATACATTTTTCTATTATTTTTTCTGCTGTTTCTCTACCACACATTTCTTTTACTTCTGTCTTTTTGTTTTCTAATTGTTTGTAAACTTCAAAAAAATGCATAATTTCTGCTGAATATTGATCAGGTAATTCATTTATATCTTTATAATCGTTTAAGAACGGATCTGACTTTGGAATTGCAATTATTTTTTCATCTAAGTCATCATTATCTGTCATTATCATTACACCTATTGGATAACATTCTACTAATGTTAATGGAACTATCTTTTCTTGGCAAATTACTAAAACATCTAATGGATCTCCATCATCTGCATATGTTCTTGGTATAAAGCCATAATTTGCAGGATAATGTGTTGATGTATATAAAACTCTATCTAATCTTAAAAGTCCTGTTGCTTTATCTAATTCATATTTATTTGTTCCACCTTTTTCTATTTCCACTACTGATATAAAGTCGTCTTTTTTTATTCTATCTGCTGATATATCATGCCATATATTCATATTATTACCTCCTACACTTTATTTATTTTAAGCTATATTTTAAAAAAAGTCCACAAATTTTTTACATTTTAATAATTTTATAATAATAATATTTTTTCTGTAAAAAATATTATTATGAACAAATATTATAAAACGAAAATCATATTTTTAATATCATTAGTTCTTTGCATTTTTATTATTTTAGCTTTACTAGGTTATTTTTCTTTTGTTAAACACCAAACTTCAAAATTACATTCTTTTTCACGCAAATTAGAAGATAAATACCAAACTCTATCACTATATCACACTAATACCATTAATGAACATTCTAATTCTTCTAGCATAATTGGAAAAATAGAAATACCAAAAATTAATTTAAATTACCCTATTATTTCAGAATGTTCTGAAGAACTTTTAAAAATTTCTCCTTGCAGGCTTTGTGGTCCAAATCCAAATGAGGTTGGAAACTTGTGTATTGCTGGTCATAATTACGACAATGGAAATTTCTTTAGTAATTTAAATCAACTTTCTACTGGAGATATTATTAGAATTTATAATTTAAATAATGAATACCTAGAATACAGTATTTATAAAAAGTTTGAAGTAGAAATTAATAATACTTCTATTTTAGATCAGAATACTAATAATAAAAAAGAAGTTACACTAATAACTTGTAATAATAAGAATAAAAACAGAGCTATATTTAAAGCAAGAGAAATGGACTAGCTTAAAACTAGTCCATTTAATTAGCATATATAATTTTAAAATAAAAACCGTTCGTAAATTTTATATTAAAATATAGCCTAAATTTATATAAAATTAATTAAATTCCTTTATAGTCTCTTACTTTTTTGTAAGCATATATTGCTGCTACTGCACAAATACCTACTACTGCAAATACTATTGTGTTATCTGCTATACCTGTTTTAGGTAAGTTTTGATTTAATGTTGAAGTAGTGTTATTTGTTGTAGATGTTGGTGTTAATGTTGATGATAATGCACTATTATTTGTTGCTGTGTTATTTGCTACAGCTGTATTATTTGCTGGTGCATTTTGTGTTAACACGATTGTTTCTGCTGCATAAGCATTGCTTGTAATTAACATTGAAATTGCTATTATTGTAACTAATAAAATTCCTTTAATTAAACTATTTTTTCTCATTTTCTTCCCTACCTTTTCTCTCTTTTGTTTATATTATATTCAATACTACTATTATTTATACTACACTTTATTATAAAAATCAAGTTTTTTTTACAATATATTTTCAATTTTCATAAATTTCCATGTAAAACCTTGGAATTATACGTTAAATCTAAATAATACTATATCTCCATCTTGCATTATGTATTCTTTTCCTTCTGATCTTACTAATCCTTTTTCTTTTGCTTCATTTAAAGAACCTAATTTTATTAGATCATCGTAAGAAACAACTTCTGCTCTTATAAATCCTCTTTGGATATCTGAGTGTATTTTTCCTGCTGCTTCTGGAGCTTTTGTACCTTTCTTTATTGTCCACGCTCTAACTTCTGGTTTTCCTGCTGTTAAGAATGACATTAACCCTAATAAGTCATAGCTTTCTTTTATAACTTTATCTAGTCCTGATTCTTCCATTCCCAAAGCTTCTAGCATTTCTTTTTTATCATCATCTTCTAATCCAGATAATTCTTCTTCTATTTTTACACATAGTTTTATAACTTTTGCATTTTCGTTTTTTGCATATTCTTTTACTTTCTCTACATATTGGTTATCTTCTGAAATTTCATTTTCTGAAACATTTGTAACATATAAAATTGGTTTCATAGTAAGTAAGAAACTATCTTTTATAATTTCTTTTTCTTCTTCTGATAATTCTAATATTCTTGCTGGCTTTCCTTCTTCTAAAGTTTCTTTTACTTTTTCTAATAAATCTATTTCTGCTTTGTATGATTTATCACCTTTTAATAGTTTCTTTGCCTTTTCTAATCTTTTATTTACTGTTTCTAAATCTGCAAAAACAAGTTCTAAATTTATTGTTTCTATATCTCTTATAGGATCTATTGAACCATCAACATGTACAATATTAGGGTCTTCAAAACATCTTACCACTTCTAATATACTATCAACTTCTCTTATATGTGATAAAAATTTATTTCCTAAACCTTCTCCTTTGCTTGCACCTTTTACAAGCCCTGCTATATCTACAAATTCTATTACTGCATGTGTTATTTTTTCTGGATCATACATTTTTGCTAAGTTATCTATTCTTTCATCTGGCACAGGTACCATTCCTACATTTGGCTCTATCGTACAAAAAGGATAATTCGCACATTCAGCACCTGCTTTTGTTATTGCATTAAACATTGTACTTTTTCCTACATTAGGAAGTCCTACTATTCCTATCTTCAATTTTATCGCTCCTTTATTTATAATTATTTTATAATTTATGCCAAAGTTTTTGTTTTGCAAAATAAATACTGGAGCTTCCAGCCAGAATCGAACTGGCGACCCCTTCCTTACCATGGAAGTGCTCTACCTACTGAGCTATAGAAGCATTTTTTAGCAATTAAAATTGTGCATCAGACCATTCTAAGCACAATTTTAATTATTATTTATCATTTTCTTTTAATATATTTTTAATTGCTTTCTTTCTTATTCTCTGAATAGCATTATCTATCGATTTAACAGGTGAATTTAGTTTATTAGCTATATCTATATAACTTTCTCCCTTCATAAATCTGGCTAATACTTGTTTTTCAAAATCACTTAAAGATTTATCTATTACACTTTCTACTGTTTCATAATATTCTTTTTTAGTTATTGTTTCTAGCGGATCTTCCACCGTGTTATTGTTAAAAACATCCATAAGCTCTGTGTTGTCTTCTTCATCATATGCAGATGTATTTAATGATAAGTATGAATTAAGTGGCATATGTTTTTGTCTATTTGATGTTTTTATTGCTGTTATTAACTGTCTTTCTATGCACATATTTGCAAATGATTTAAAACTCGCATTTTTATCATCTGAGTAACTTTTTATAGCTTTATATAATCCAATCATTCCCTCTTGGATAATATCTTCCTTTTCTGCTCCTATTATATAATACTTACTAACTTTCATATTAACAAGTTCTTTATATTTTTCCATTATATAATTTAAAGCGCTTTTATCCCCTGCTTTTATTTGAGTTATTATTTCTTCATCTTGCATTAGTTCATATTTTGAATCAAACGGATAAAACATATTGCTGTATTTCATAAGTGTATTGTAACCCCCTGCTAATATATCTACGTCACATTATATGTCAAAAAAGCGCATAATGTCAATACTTTTTAGTAGTTATTAAGTTTTTTAATTGCCATATTAATAAGTTTATAATATAATACTAAAAAAAATAAAGGAGTTTATTATGGCTTTTGATGGAATAACAACAAAATTAATAACTTACGAGTTACAAAATTCTATATTAGACGGAAAAATAAATAAAATCTATGAACCAAACAAAAATGAAATTCTTCTAGGAATTTACGCCAATGGCAAAAATTTTGCTTTAAACATTTGTATAGATTCTAACTCGTATAGAATTCATTTAACCACTCATTCAAAACCTAATCCTCTAAATGCACCTAATTTTTGTATGTTACTTAGAAAGCATTTACTTGGATATAAAATAAAATCTATTTCTTCTAAATCGGATTTAGAAAGAATAGTACAAATTGAACTTGAAGGATATAATGAGCTAAATGATTTAACCACAAAATATCTAATAATAGAACTAATGGGAAAACACAGTAATATTATTCTATTAAATAATAACTTTTTTATTATTGATAGTTTAAGACACTTAGATACTTTTTCTAATTCTTATCGAGATATCTTACCCGCCAGAGAATATGTATATCCCGAAAATAGTAAAAAAAGTTTTTATAATGTCAATTCTTTTGACATCTTTAACAAATTAGTTTTAGAAAATAATGTTACCAATTTAACTAATTTCTTGGTAAATTATTTTACCGGTTTTAGTAAAAACTTTATAAAGAATGTTTTATTACAATGCAATATTAATAATTCAAATTTTTCTAAAGAAGATCTTACTAATTTGTATGAATATTTGTGTAAAATACTTAATAATTTAAATACTAATACTGTATCTTTAAAGAGCTATACTAACGAAAACGATAAATTAGACTATACTGTAGATGTATCTATTAAAGAATCTAATTTAGATTGTAATTTCTTTATAGATGATTTTTATTATGAAAAAGAACAAAATAGTAATTTTATTTCTTATAGAAATAATTTGCTAAAATTAATTTCTCACGTTTTAAAAAAGTATGATGATAGATTAAAAAATATTAATACTAAGCTTAAAGAATGTAATAACAAAAATATATATAAATTATATGGTGAGCTAATAACAGCAAATTTATATAAAATCCCTAAGTTCTATAATTCAGACAAAATTGAATTAGAAAATTATTATGATAATAATTCTCTCTTAGTAATCCCTTTGGATAATACAATTTCAATTTCAAATAATGCAAAAAAATACTTTAAGAAATATAATAAATTAAAAAACGCATTAGAAATTGTTTCTCTTCAAAAGATGGAAACTGAGGAAGAATTACAATATATTGAAAGTATCATATATGAACTAGAATATGCTAAGGATATTGTAGAAGTTAACGAAATTTATAGTGAAATTAGTGAAAATCCTATTTTTAAAGATTTTTTACAAATTAATAGCAAAGCTAACAACAAGAAGGACTCAATTTCTTCTGTTCCTAGAGAATTTCATATAGATGGTTACACTGTTTTAGTAGGTAAAAATAATAAACAAAATGATTATCTTACTACAAAAATAGCTACTAAGAATGATATTTGGTTTCACACTAAAGATATACATGGAAGCCATGTAATTTTAAAAAATCCATCTCCAAATATTTCTAATGAAATTTTAATAAAATGTGCTAAACTTGCTGCATATTATAGTAAAGCTAGGCTTTCTAACAATGTTCCTGTAGATTACTGTTTTGTAAAATATGTAAAAAAGCCAAATGGTAGTAAGCCTGGTATGGTAATTTATACCAATAATAAAACATTAAATGTTACACCTTGTGAATTTAATTAGGTAGTACTGTGGAAAAGCTTTAAAAATATTGACTTATACATAATTTTCGTGTATAATAATTTATGTAAAGTGTGTTAATTAAGGAGGAACTCATATGATAAAAGAAACATTAATATTTGGACACAAAAATCCAGATACAGACTCTATTACATCATCACTAGTAATGGAAAACTTAGAAAAAAAATTAGGTAATGAAAACGCAAAAGCAGTTAGATTAGGAACTGTTAATAAAGAAACTCAATATGTTTTAAAATTTCTTGGAATAGAAGCGCCAGAATTAATAACTGATGTAGAAGATAACCAAGAAGTTATTTTAGTTGATCATAACGAAGCTAGTCAAACAGTAAATAACTTATCTAATGCAAAAATATTAAAAGTTGTAGATCACCACACAATGAATTTTGTTGCACCATACCAACTATATTATAGAGCAGAACCTGTTGGATGTACTGCAACAGTTTTATATAAAATGTATAAAGAAAATGATGTTGAAATAGATAAGACTATAGCTACATTAATGCTTAGCGCTATTGCATCTGATACTTTAATTTTAAAATCACCAACAACAACTGAAGATGATAAAAAAATTATTAAAAAATTAGAAGAAATTTCTGGGCTAGATATTAATGTTTATGGTACAGAAATGCTTAAAGCAGGTACAGACATTAGTGAATTTTCTCCAGAAGAAATTATAAATATAGATTGCAAATTATTTGAAAAAGGAAATAAAAAGTTTAGAATTGCACAAGTAAATACAGCAGATTTAGATTCAATATTTAAGAATCAATCTTATTTTGAACAAGCAATTGCAAAAGATATTCAAAAAGAAAATTTAGATTTATATGTATTTGCTGCAACAGATATAATTAATTCAAATTCTAAAATTATTTCTTTAGGAAATGATGCTCCTGTTGTAGAAAAAGCATTTGGTGTTTCTGTAGATAATAATACTGCAATGCTTGAGAATGTTGTTTCTAGAAAAAAACAAATTTTACCAAATATTTTAAATAATTTAGACTAGACTAACTTAAATAGTTTTATATAATAAAAAGAGCAAACTAATAGTTTTGCTCTTTTTTTGTTTTAACCTTTATTTTCCAATTAATTTTTTTGAAATAATATTTTAATGACCATCCAAATTACATAGCTTGTCTATATAATTCTATAAAGTCTTCTCTTGTTACTTCTCTTGGATTTCCTGGTTTACAAGGATCTTCCATTGCTTTGTCTGCAAGCATTCCAAAGTCTTCTTCTTTTGCTCCTACATCTTTTATTGTTTGTGTAATTCCTACTTCTTTAGATAATTCTGATATTTTCCATACAAATGTATTTATAACATCTTGATCATTTAAATGTGCAGCATCTGGTCTTCCTATATTTATTAATATTTCTCTAAATCTTTGTGCTGTTTCTGAATCTTGCCCATTATATCTCATAACTGTTGGTAATAAGATTGCATTTGCTAGTCCATGTGGTGTGTCGTAAACTGCTCCTAATTGATGTGCCATAGAATGTACTATTCCAAGTCCTACATTTGAGAATCCCATTCCTGCAATATATTGTGCTAATCCCATTTTATCTATAGCTTCTTGATTTCTTTCATTTACTGCTGATGGTAAATTTTCAAATATTAATTCAATTGCTCTCATATGGAACATATCTGACATTGTATTATGTGCTTTTGTTATATATCCCTCTATTGCATGTGTTAAGGCATCCATTCCTGTTGAAGCTGCAATTGATTTTGGTAATGTAGACATAAGCTCTGTATCTACTATTGCAACTAAAGGTATATCATGTGGATCCACACATACCATTTTTACTTCTCTTTCTTCATCTGTTATTACATAATTTATTGTAACTTCTGCTGCTGTTCCATGTGTTGTTGGAAGTGCAATTAATGGCATTCCTTTATTTATTGTATTTGATAATCCATTTAAAGAAACTATATCTTCTCTATCTGGATTTGTCATAACAACAGATATTCCTTTCGCAGTATCTATACTAGATCCTCCACCAACTGCAACTATTACATCTGCTCCAAAATTTCTACAAACTTCTAAGCCATCTTTTACATTTTTTACAGTTGGATTTGGTTTTACATCACTAAATACTGTATATTCTATTCCTGCCTCTTCTAATTTATCTGTTACTTTTTTTGTTAATCCTATTTCGAATAAAGATTTATCTGTAACAACTAAAACTTTTTTATATCCTCTATTTCTTATTTCCTCTGGCAATACTTCTCTTGCCCCAAAACCAAAATATGATGTTTCGTTTAATACAAATTTTTCAATACTCATTTTTTTCCTCCTTAGTTTTTTTATATATAATTAACTACTATTGTAGTATAATTACCTCTTATGTTATTTTATATTCTATTTCTTCCATAAATGGAAACATTTCAGCCACTCGTTTATGTGTTATTACCGTCTGCCTTGGCTGTGGATTTTTTGGATTATCCGATATTAATTTTTGTGTATAACAATTTTCTGCTGTTTTAAATAGTAAATATCTATTTCGTACATATGTGTAATACATTTGGTATCCAGCGTCTAATTCTTTTTCAAATCGTTCAAATGTATATTTGCCATCCATATTATGTTCCTTTCTATATTATTTCATCATTTCTTTAAATTGTTCCTCTGTAATTATTTCTATACCTAAACTTTGTGCTTTAGTTAATTTACTGCCTGCTTCTTCTCCTGCTAACACATAATCTGTCTTTTTAGAAACCGATGAAGATACTTTCCCTCCATGCTTTTCTATTAAATCGATTGCCTCTTTTCTTGAAAATTGTTCTAAAGATCCTGTTAATACAAAAGTTTTTCCTTCAAATTTATCGTCAATATCCTCAGTTTCTATAGCGTTCATATTAACACCAGCTTGTTTTAATTTGCTTATTAAATCTATTGTTTGCTCTTGTCTAAAAAATTCGTATAAGCTATTTGCAGAAATCTCCCCTATATCATTTGTCATCGCTAAACTCTCTATTGAAGCTTGCATTAAATTTTCCATTGTTTTATATTTTCTTGCTAATGTTTTAGCTGCTTTTACACCAATGTGTCTTATTCCTAGTGCTGCTATCAATCTATATAAATCATTATTTTTACTATTATTTATTGCGTCAATTAAGTTTTGTGTAAATTTCTTTCCATTCTTTTTTAGTGTTGCAATATCTTCAAATTCTAAAAAATATATATCTGCAATGTTGCTAATTAGCTTTTTATCTATTAGCTGTTCAATTATCTTATCCCCAAGCCCATCAATATTCATACAATCTCTAGAGACAAAGTGTATAATATTTCTAATTAACTTAGCAGGGCATTCTATTCCTATACATCTACTTACTGCCTCGCCTTCTTCTCGTATAACTGGTGCTCCACATACTGGGCAAACTTTAGGCATTTCGAATATTGCTTCTGTTCCTTTTCTTTTTTCCTTTTTTACTTCTAAAATTTCTGGTATTACGTCTCCTGCTTTTTGTACAACTATAGTGTCACCAACTCTTATATCTTTTTCTTTAATAAAATCTTCATTATGCAATGTAGTTTTAGATATTGTGGAACCTGCAACTTTTACAGGATTCAATATTGCCATTGGAGTTATTGCTCCTGTTCTTCCTACTTGGCAAATAATATCTTCTAGCTTAGTTTCCTTTTTCTCTGGTGGATATTTATATGCAATTGCCCATCTTGGAACTTTAGAAGTAGCCCCCATTTTTTCTCTTAACTTTAAATTATCTACTTTTATAACTGCACCATCTATTCCAAAAGTTAATTCTTCCCTATCATCTCCAATTTTCTTTATTGCTTCTATAGCTTCTGGAATGTTATTACATGATACTAAAACTGGATTTACATTAAACCCTAATTTTTTTAAATAATTTAATTCTTCATAATGTGATTCAAATTCTTTTCCTTCTATTTTTTGTACATTAAATATATAAATATCTAATGGTCTTTGTTTAGCTATCTTTTTGTCTAATTGTCTTAATGAACCTGCTGCTGCATTCCTAGCATTTGCAAAAGTTTTTTCTTCATTTAGCTCTCTTTCTTCGTTCATTTTTTCGAATTCTTTTTTACCAATAAAAACTTCTCCTCTTACTATAATATTTATTGGTTCTGAAAGCTCTTTTGGAATACTTTTTATTGTTTTTAGGTTTTCTGTAACATCTTCACCTATCAAACCATTTCCTCTTGTTGCACCTCTTACAAATTTACCTTCTTTATATTCTAATGATGCAGATAATCCATCTATTTTGGTTTCTACTACAAATTTTACTTCTTCTTCTTTAAACTGGTTTTCCTTGGCAGACTTATATACTCGTTCTTTAAATTCTTCTAGTTCTGAAAAAGAAAATATGTCTTGTAAGCTCTGCATAGGAACTTCGTGTTCTACTTTTTCGAAACCTTCTTTTACATGTCCTCCAACTTTTTGAGTTAAAGAATCTTTAGTAATTAAATCAGGAAATTCTTTTTCTAGTTCTTTTAATTTATTCATAGTCATATCGTATTCGTAGTCTGATACTTCTGGATTGTCTTCGTCATAATACTTATTAGACCATATTTCTAATTGCTTTCTTAATTTCGCTATTTCTTCTTTTGCTTTGTTCTTATCCATTTACTTTTCCCTCTTCTTTAAATAAGTCTTTGCCATTTAATATGTAATTAACACCGGAAAATATTGTTGCTATAACAGATATACTCATTAGTGCTGTAGTAATAAAGTTATACCACCAAGCTCCACCTGTAAGGTTTCCTGTAAAACATTGTGCAAATCCATTTATATCTACTAAAGCTAATATTAATGCAAGCATTTGTGTTACTGTTTTTAATTTTCCCCATACAGATGCTGCTATAACCTTTCCACCCTTTTCTACTGCAACTAATCTGTACCCAGATACAATAAACTCTCTAAATAATACTATTATAGGAATAATTGCTGGTAATCTATTATCTTCTACTAATATAAGCATTGCTGCTAAAACTAATATTTTATCTGCAATTGGATCTAAAAACTTTCCAAATGTAGTTATTTCATTCTTGGTTCTTGCTATATATCCATCTAGTTTATCTGTAATAGATGCTATTATAAATATTGCATCTATTATAATCCATTTAAAATCGAGTGTAAAAAATGGTATTATTACCATTATTGGTACTAGTAATATTCTAAAAATTGTTAATTTGTTTGGTAAATTCATTTGTGTTCCCTCCGTTTTTAATATATCTTATTATATACAATCTCTTTATATTTTTAAAGTATATTTTTACATTTTGTATAATTTATTTATCTAATCATTTTAGTTTTTTCGACAATTTCTACTATATCAGTTATATACTCACTAATTATTGGAATATTTAATTTTATTATTTTTTGCAATATTACAATTATTATTGCTGTTACTAAAGTTACCCCTATACCAATTCCAATACCTTTCCAAATACCTGAAAACAAATTTCTAAAAATTATTTCTTTTTTATTCCCCATTATTTCTATCAAATCGATAAATTTATTTTTATTTAAATTATAGTTTAGTTTATCTATTTGTTCTTTTAAAATTTTTATATCTCTTTCTAACATAAACACACACCTTTACAATATGGTGTGTGTTTTTCATTTTTTTATTCAATTATATTCATGTTTCTTACGTCTATTTCATTAGAGTTCTCTGTTATATTACTAGATTTATTCGCTTCTTTTTCTGCTTCTTCTTGTTTTCTTTGTTCTGTTATTACTTCTTCTAATCTATCTATTAAAGATTGTAAACTAGACATATCTTTTCCTACCATTTCCCAATCGCTATTCTTAGTTGAATTTTCTACATTTTTATTTGCCTTTATAATTTCATCTATTATTGAATTAACATCATCTGTATTTGAAACTTCAATATTTATTGCTGATTGAGAGCCAAGGTTTCTCATTGCTTCTTTTAAATTATTGCCTATAGCTACTTTATTTCCTATAGCTACTATTACTTTTTTTAATGTTGGTACTTCTGATTCATTTAACATTACTTGGTATATTGGCTCTACATATAAAATAGTATTATCTATAGGAACCATTATCATATTTCTTATTAATTTTGTACCTGTAACATTTAAATTTTGTAATGTTGATGATATTTCTTCATCTTGTTCTATTTGTGTATCTAATTGCATTGGACCAATTATATTGCTATCTACTGAATATTTATACAATGTTAATTTACTATTTCCATTTTCGTCATATGTTCCTACAAGATATGAAATTAAACTTTGTCTTTCATATAAAGTATATGGTAAAACTAATCCTAGTTCTTCTTTTTCGCTATCTACTGTTTTTACCATAGTATAATATGGGTCTATAGGTGTGCCTGTTGTTCTTAAAGTTTGTCCAGTAGTATGTGTAGCTCTATCCCAAATATCACTACTTCTATATAATACATCTGCTTTTACATTATGGTATTTTTCTAACATATTAGCTTGAATATTATATAAAAATTCTGGGTAAACAAAATGATTTGCTATGTCTTGTGGTATTTCTTCTTTTAACTTAAATAATTCTGGATATATTTCTTTATAAGCCATAATTATTGGATCTGTTGTATCTGTAATATAAAAATTAACTGTTCCATCATAACTATCAACTATTACTTTTACAGAATTTCTTATATAATTTAATCTTTCTCGTGTTCCATTTCTTTCTATAACAGACATTTGTGAATAAGGATATTTTGAGGCAGTTGTGTACCCATCAATTACCCAAACAATCTTTCCTTCTTCTGTAATTACTTGATATGGATTCTTGTCATAAATTATATATGGAAATACTTTCTCTACTCTTTCTAATATATTTCTATTTAGCAATATCTTACTATCTTTTGTTACACTTGAAGAAAATGCTATATTTAAATTCTTTTCTCTAATTCCTAGTACTAATCTGTCTAAGAAATTAGTTTGTAACCCTGCTTTTCCATCATATGTGTTTTGAGCAGTTTCTGTTTCTGATTTTGGATAATCAAATTCTGACTTATCTTTAGAATTTGTAACTATTGGCCTATTTTCGTCTAATCCAAAATAAATTCTAGGTTGTGTAACATTTATTTGATTATCGCTTCCATCAAATGATTTTTGAACATATTGCATATTTCCTGTATCATTTGTTTTATTTGCAGATGTAACCACTGTTCCATATCCATGTGTATATTCATATGTTTTATTGTTATAACTTGTATTGTTTTTACTTTCTATTTGTCTAGGAGATAAATAAACTAGTTCTTCTTTTCCATTAATATTATATTTTCCTATTTGTGAATTACTATAACTATAGTAATCTGAACTTGTTTGGTTATCACTTAAAGTATCTAATGTTATTTCTTTGCTTACAATTGCTGTATTATTTACAGTTTCTGAATTTTTGTTTACTACATCTAAATTATTATAGTCTGAACTATCTAGTTCGTTTTCTTTAATATTTATGTTATATGCTGTTCTTGTATTATTAATATTTGCTTCTATATATTTCTTTTCTTTATCTAATTCATTAGGTTTAACAAATGCAAATTGAAATACTGTCATTACTACAAATAATGTTAGTAAATAACCTGGAATGGTTACTAGTGATATAACTACTTGCTTAGTTTTTTTCTTATTAAAGTATTTAATTGCTTTAAATACTGAAATCACCATTAATACTGCAAATATTACATATCCCCATAATTTTATGGTAACACTTGTTAGACCCGCTCCAAATATTCTTGTTGATTCATCGTCTTGTAATGTAACACTTTGGTCTATTCCTAAATCTTGTATTTTAAATATAATGTATACCGCAAAAAATACTACTACTATTTTTATATATTTAAAAATTTTATTTACTAAATTGCTTTGCTTTAATGTATTTCTATCTATTCCATCAAAGCATACATTAAATGTTACAATATAATATATTACAGAATAAATTAATACTCCTATTGTTATTCCTATAAAAAGCATAAGTAACATTTCTATAAATGGTTTTTGAAAAATGAAATATCCAATATCTAAACCAAATATAGGATCTCCCGTACCAAATTGTGTACTATTCAAAAATAACATAGCATTTTCTGTAAATATGTTCATTATTACAGCACTGCCTATAATTGAAACAACTAATGCTAATGATTTATTAAGTAATTTTGGAACTTTTCTTTTCTCTGCCTCAAAGAATGGCTTTAATTCTTTTTTTATACCTTTATTAGTTAAATATATTATAATAAATAATATTACAAAACTAATTGCAAAAACTACAGATTTATAAGTAAGATTTTGCCAAAATACAGATGTATAATTTGATCCTATTTCTAATAATTCTAAATATTCTCCTCTTAAGGTAATATATCCTATTACTGCCACTACTGCTAGGAATAATAATACTAATAACATTCTAGTTTTATTTTTCTTTTCTGCTTTTACTTGTGCTTTAGTGTCTACTTTTTCATCCATTTTTTTACCTCCATTATATAATTGCATTTATAAAATCTTTTGCATTAAATTTTTCCATGTCATCAATTTGTTCTCCAACACCAATAAATTTTACTGGTATATTATTTTCAGCAACTATACCTAGTACAACTCCACCTTTTGCAGTTCCATCTAATTTTGTTAATATTAAACCTGTTATATCTACTGTTTCTTTAAAGGCTTTTACTTGCATAATTGCATTTTGACCTGTAGTACCATCTAATACTAATAATGTTTCTTTTTGGGCTTCTGGTAATTCTTTATTTATTATTTTATTTATTTTACCTAATTCATCCATTAAATATTTTTTATTGTGAAGCCTACCTGCTGTGTCACAAATTAATACATCTGCATTTTTATCTTTTGCAATTTTTATGGCATCAAATACTACTGAGGCTGGATCTGCCCCCTCATCTTTTTTTACCATTTCGCATCCCACTCTATTAGACCAAACTTCTAGCTGTTCTACTGCAGCTGCTCTAAATGTATCTGCTGCAGCAATTACAACTTTTTTTCCTTCTTTTACTAGTTTGTTTGCAATCTTTCCTATTGAAGTGGTTTTTCCTACTCCATTCACTCCTACAACTAGTATTATTGAAGGAGTAGTTGATAAATTTAATTCATTATTATCTAAATCTATTAATTTTAGCATTTCTTCTCTTAATGCTTCTTTTACTTGTTCTTCCTCTTCTATTTTCTCTTTTTTTATTCTATCTCTTAAATTAGAAATTATTTGTATTGATGTTTCCATTCCCACATCAGACATAATTAACGCTTCTTCTAGCTCTTCTAATAGTTCTTCATCTACTTTTCTGAAATGACTAAATACATTATTTATTTTTTCGTCAAATGAATTTTTGGTTTTGCTTAATCCTTCTTTTAATTTACTAAAAAATCCCATATCTTTTTCCTTCTTTTTATTTTTATAGTCCATAGTATTGTAACATAATATTTATAAAATTTCCATAAAATCAATAAAAAACTATTGCTTTTGTTACTTTTTGAGTATAAAATACATATATTAAGTAAATTAAGCCGTTGTAGCTTAGTTGGTAGAGCAGTGGATTCGTAACCCAAAGGTCGGCAGTTCGATTCTGCCCAATGGCACCAAAAAGAAGACTTCTTAAGAAGTCTTCTTTTTATTTTACTATATTCCCATTATTGTTCTGGCCTCCAGAATTTGAACCTCCTGTTTCAGATCCTCCTGTATTTCCTTGGTTTCCACTATTTCCAGAATTCGTATTATCATCTGGTTTTGATCCTGTTTCTCCGCCTGTTTCTGGTTTTTGGTTTGTTCCATTTCCTGAACTTCCTGAATTTGAACCAGCAGTTGTGCCACCTTCATTAGGTTTATTAGATGTATTAGTATTTGTAGAAGGTTTACTAGAATTAGAATTTTTATTTGATGTATTAGTATTTGTAGTCTTCTTTTTAGAATCTTTTGTAGTGTTTGTATTTGTATTCTTTGTTTTATTATTGTTTTTTGTAGTTGTGGTTATCTTCTTTCCACTTTCTTTTTCAAATTTTTCTCTATTTAATTGTATTTGTTCTTCTGATATTCCAAATAAACTAGATACTACCTTGTTTGTTTCTTCTTCATCACTTACATAAAAAGACAATGGCGCTATAAAGTCTGGCTTTCCTGGTAACATTTCTGACTTTATATTTTCTGGATTAAATTCTGTTGCTGATGGAATATATTTTATTATATCTTCCATTTTTACATTAGTTTCTACATTTTCAAAAACAACTTTCATAATATCATCTATTTTTAATATATTATCACCAGTTAATATTTGCTTAGCTGCGGCCTTCAAGAATTCTCTTTGAGTTCTCATTCTTCCTATATCTTCTGTTCCATATTCTTCTGGATATGTTGTTTTGTCATTGTTATGCCTAAAACGAACTAATTGTTCTGCTTTATCACCATCTAATAATTGGTATCCCTTTTTTAAGTTAATATGTAGTTTTTGACCTTCATCATCATAATTCATATTTATTGGTACATCAAAATAAACTCCATCTATTGCATCTACAACATCTCTTAATGCATTATTGCTTATAACTACATAATTTCTAACATCTACACCTGTTAGATTTCTTACTGCTTCAAGAGTTTTTTCTGGTGACTTTTGATATAGTGCATTAATTTTATCATAAGAATCTGCTTTTGTTTTACTATTTCCTACAAAAGTATCTCTTGGTATTGAAAGCATAGAAACTTGTTGTTCATTAGGGTAATATGCACAAAGCATTATAGTGTCTGTTAATTTAGCTTCTATATCTTCACTTACTCCCATTACCAAGCAATAAAATGGTTCTAAATTTTGTATATCCTTTTCGTCTTGACCTATACTTGTCATTAACATTCCCTTTAATGATAATCCATTTTTAGCTATTTTTATTCCTAACACACCTGTTATAGTTAATAATATTATAGTTATTACTGCTATTATTATATAAATTTGCTTTCTTTGTTTTGTAATTTGCTTTTTTGGCTTTGCGTGTTTCATCTTTTTTCTCCTTTATCTTTTTAGTAATTCTATTGCTTTATTTAATTGTGTATCTACTTCTTTTGGTACAGAAAGAATATTTCTGTATTCTTCTGGCAATTCTACTTTTTCATCTGGTTCTATTCCAACCTTATTTATTTTGTTTCTATTTGGAGTATAGTATTCATTTGTTGTAAGTTTTAGGCCAGTTCCATCTTTCATTGTTAATAATTCTTGAATTACTCCTTTTCCAAATGTTGTCGTTCCTACAATTTTCGCAACATTATTATCTTTTAATGCTCCTGCCAATATTTCTGATGCACTAGCTGTATTTTCATTTGTTAAAACTATTATAGGTAATTCAATTGCTTTATCTCTTTTAGCTTTTGAAACGCTTTCATTGTCGTGTTTATCTTTAGTTATTAATAGTGTACTATCTTTGCTAGTAAATAGATCTGCTATTTCTATAGCTTCATCTACAATACCTCCACCATTATTTCTTAAATCTATTATTAAAGATTTAATGTTTTGTGCTTTTAATTCTTCTACTTTTTTAGTCACTTCTGAGGCAGAACCTTGATCAAAACTAGAAATTTTTAAGTATCCTATGTTTCCTTCATATATATCTGCTTCTACAGGATTAACACGTACATTTGCTCTTTCAACTTCAAAGTCTAAAGTTTCGTCTTCTCTTATTATTTGTATTTTAACTTTTGTTCCTTCTTTTCCTTTCATTTTGTTAGTAGCTTCTGTTATTTGCTCTCCTGTGTATGATTGTCCTTCTACCTTTACTATATAGTCCCCTGCTAATATTCCTGCTTTTTCTGCTGGTGAACCTTTTATTGGGGCTAATACTCTTATTGCATTTTTCTCAGTATCTTGAATTATATATACACCTATTCCTACAAATTGTCCTTCTATATTGTCTGTTTTATATTTTTCTAGTTCCTCTTTTGTAAAGTATTGCGAATATTCATCATCTAATCCGTCTACATAACCTTTAATTGTTTCATCGAATATTTTATTTTCATCTATTTCTCCCAAATAGTCTTTGTCTACTATTTGTTCTATACTTGATAATTTACTATCTATTCTATTTAGTAATGATGTTTGTTCTCCTTTATTCATTATTATAGTAGTAATCATTGATACTATAACTGTTGTTAGTAATATAGTTAATATAATACTTTTTATAAATATACTTTTTGAATAATCTTTTTCTTTCATATTTTCCTCCTAAAGTTCTTTACTATTATACTACAAAACTTTATTCATAGTATATAGTTTTTTATTTTTTTAATAATATATTTATAATCATAGTAATATATCATATCTAATTCACTAAAAAATACTACACTTACTAGTTTTTCTAGTACGCAAAAAGGAAGCTATAATTAGCCCCCTTTTTTTCTTTATTATTGTAATTGTTTTGCTACTTCTTCAGCAAAGTTTTCTTCTTTCTTTTCTATTCCTTCACCTTTTTCAAATCTTGCAAATCTAACAACATCTGCACTTGCTTCTTTTAATATATCTGTAATTTTTTTGTCAGGATTTTTAACAAAGTCTTGATCAACTAAACATATTTCTGCATAGAATTTCTTTAATCTTCCTTGTACCATTTTTTCAGCTATAGCTTCTGGTTTTCCTTCATTCATAGCTTGTACTTTTAAGATTTCCATTTCTTTTTGAACTCTTTCTTCTGGTACATCTGAATCTTTAACAAATTCAGGTCTTGCAGCTGCAATTTGCATACATATATCTTTTGCAAGTTCTGCGTTTCCATTAACTAATTCAACTAAAACTGCTATTTTACCATCACCATGAATATATTTTTCTATAAGACCTGTTGTTTCAAATCTTTCAAATCTACGAATATTCATGTTCTCTCCGATTGTTGCAATTTTATTTGTTAAAACTTCTTGAACTGTTTTTCCTGCTTCTGTTATTGATTCTTGTTCTAATAATTCTTCTACAGTTGCTGGATTTTTTTCTACTACTTGTTTTGCTACATCCATAACAAAGTCTCTAAATTCTTGGTTTTTTCCTACGAAGTCTGTTTCTGCATTAACTTCTACTATAGCTCCAACTTTTCCATCTTCTGAAACATAGCATTCTACTACACCTTCTGCTGCAATTCTTCCTGATTTTTTTGCAGCTTTTGCTATTCCTCTTTCACGTAATAGCTCTATAGCTTTTTCCATATCTCCATCTGTTTCTGTTAAAACTTTTTTACAGTCCATCATTCCTGCACCTGTTTTTTCTCTTAACTCTTTAACTTGAGCAGCTGTAATCATTTTTATTCCTCCTTCTATTATATAGCTTTTATAAAAATAAGTGAGAACTTAAAACATCAATTTTAGATTCAATTAATATTTTATAATTTCTCACTTTCTTTTTTTATTATTCTTCTACTGCTTCTTCAGCAATTTCTTCCATGCTTTTTTCTGTATTTTCAGCTATTTGTTCTTCTTCAGCTGATGTTTCGAAAGTTTCTCCTTGGTTTCCTTCAATAACTGCATTTGCAACTACGTCTGCTATTAATTTTACAGCTCTTATTGCATCATCGTTTCCAGGAATTGCATAATCTACATCTTCTGGATTGCAGTTAGTATCAACTAAACCTACAACTGGTATATTTAATTTCTTAGCTTCTAATATAGCTGTTCTTTCTTTTTTAGGATCTACTACGAATAAAACTCCTGGAAGTTGTTCCATTTCTTTTATTCCACCTAAGTTCTTTTCTAATTTTTCCATTTCTTTTTTAAGAACGATTACTTCTTTTTTTGGTAAAACTTCAAAAGTTCCGTCTTCTTGCATTCTTTCTAATTCTTTTAATCTTTCTACTCTTGTTCTAATAGTTTTGAAGTTTGTTAACATTCCACCTAACCATCTTTGGTCGATGTAATACATTCCACATCTTTCAGCAGCTTCTTTAACACATTCTTGAGCTTGTTTCTTTGTTCCTACAAAAAGAATTGTTTTTCCTTCTTCTGCTTGTTCTTTAACAAAGCTATATGCTTCGTCTAATTTTTTTGATGTTTTTTGTAAATCGATAATGTGAATACCATTTCTAGCTTGGAAAATATATTCAGCCATTCTTGGATCCCATCTTCTTGTTTGATGTCCGAAATGAACACCTGCTTCTAGTAATTGTTTCATTGCAACTACTGCCATTTTAATTCCTCCTCTTAGTTTTAATCTTCCATAAAGTATCAACATTTTTGGAAACTTTATTACTTAGATAAAGCACTCTCCAAAAATTAGCTTTATGTGTTTTTTCAACGAGTATTATTATATCATAATATTTATACATTTTGCAAGTATTTTAGCGTATTTTATTGTGTTTTTTCAATTGTTTGACCTTCTTTTGAATCTTTAACAAGATATCCTTTCTCTTTTATGATATCTCTTAATTTATCAGATTCTGGCCAGTTTTTATTTTTTCTTGCTTCTTCTCTTAGTTTTAATAATTCTTTAATTTCACTAGGAATATCTTGTTTCTTATATTCATCTATTTTTAAGCCTAATACTCTATCAAAATCTTTTAATAGTTGAGATATTTTTTTAGATTTTTCTGGCCTTTTAGCTAATTCCCATACAACACTCATTGCTACTGGCATATTTAAATCATCATTTATTGCTTCATTAAAGGCATTTTTGTATTTTTCTAATATAACTTCATCTATTTCATCTGTTCCATTAAGATGTTTTTGATAAGAGTCTCTTAATCTATCTAATGAAGTTTTAGCAGAATCCATACCTTCCCATGTAAAATTTAATTTTTTTCTATATTGTATTGAATAACAAAATAATTTGTACACTAATGGTTCATATCCTCTATCTATTATGTCTTGTAATAAATATACATTTCCTAAACTTTTTGACATTTTTCCACCATTTATTAGTAAAAATTCTCCATGCATCCAATAATTAGCTGGAACTTTTCCACACATTCCCTTGCTTTGCGCTATTTCATTTTCATGGTGAGTTGGTATTAAATCAATTCCACCTGTATGTATATCAAAAACTTCTCCTAAATATTTTTTACTCATAACAGAACATTCTATGTGCCATCCTGGATAACTTGGCCCCCAAGGGCTATTCCATTTCATCAAATGATTTTCTGGTGCTTTTATCCATACAGCGAAATCATGTGGATTTCTTTTTTCCTTATCTACTTCTACTCTTGCACCTGCTTTTTGATTTTCAATATCTAAATTTGAAAGTATTGGATATTTATCTAACTTTGATATATCAAAATATATTGCGCTTGATGTTTCATAAGCATATCCTTTTTTTACTAAATCTTCTACAGCTTTTAGCATATCTCCTATATTGTCTGTTGCTCTACAAATTATTTCTGGAGTTTCTATATTTAAATTTTCTAAATCTTTAAAAAATAATTTTGTATAATAATTTGCAATTTCCAATGGCTCTTTTCCTTCTTGTCGCGCAGACTTTATCATTTTGTCTTCGCCTTCATCTCCATCAGATACTAAATGCCCAACATCTGTTATATTCATAGCTTGTTTTACTTTAAAACCATTATACTCTAAAGTTCTCCTTAAAGTATCTTGAAAAATATTTGTTCTCATATTTCCGATTGTTGCATCTTTATATACAGTTGGACCACAAGAATATATTCTTACTTCTTCTTTATTTATAGGATTAAATTTTTCTTTTGTATGTGTTAATGTATTATAAAAGTATATTTCCATTATAACCTCCATATTTTATATTATTAAGAAAACATCTTAAAAGTACTTCTTTTAGGATGTTTTCTTTCGTTTTCTTATTCTTCTGTTGTAGCAGGTGGATTTGTTCCTCCTGTTGTTGAATTTCCTTCTCCTGTAGAACCATCTCCTGGTTTTTGAGGTTTCTCATCGCCACCTGTTACTGTATTGCCTGTTGATGGTGGTGGTGTCACTTCATTTGTTATAGTATTTGAGTCTGGCTTATGATTTTCTACTGGTTTTGTATGAATTGTACATTTTTGTGTTGGTGCATTGCCATAATATCCATTATAATCTGATTTCCATTTAGCGTTTTTCTCTTTTTCAGGTATTGTAGTATATGTTTTACTATATGTATTTGTACAATACTCTGTAGCAACTTTTCCAGATTCTGAACACAATGTAACAGTTGTTCTTCCTCCATCACAAGTTTCTTTTGGCTCTGTTCCACTTACAAAAATTTCATTATAAGTATTTGAGCATTTAGAACTTGCAAGTAAACCAGTATCTTTACATATTTTCTTTGTCACAATTCCACTCGGCTTTTCAAATCTTGCACTTTCTAAATCTTTATTTATACTTGTCATAACAGCATCCCAAATTTGACCTGCTGGATTTCTTCCTTTATATTTTATTTCTATGTTTTCATCATATCCATACCAAGTAGCTGCAGTATAATATGGTGTAAATCCACAAAGCCATCTATCTTTAGAATCATTTGTTGTTCCTGTCTTTGCAGCGACATCCATTCCCGAAATTGAGCAATATGTTGCTGTTCCGTTATTTCCCGTTACTGGCGCTGTTAATATAGATTGCAAAATATATGCATTTTGCTCTGTCATAGCTTGTTTTCTTTCTTGTTGTGGTTCTAATACCACATTTCCATTTTTGTCTTCTACCTTTGTATAAAATGTTGGTTCTATATATTCTCCATCATTTGCAATCATTGCATATGCTGCTGCCATTTCTAATGGACTTATTCCATTTGTAACTCCACCTAAAGCTAGCTGAACCGCCTCATCATTATGTTTTTTATTCTCACTTGCTGTTACTAATTTGCTTACACCTATTTCTCTTAAGAAGTTTATAGAATTTAAAGGTCCTATTTCTGACATTGCTTTTACTTCTGGTATGTTTTGTGATCTCTCTATTGCTTCCCTTATAGTCATTGAACCTTCGAATTTATTACTATCATTTTTAGGTTCATATGGATTTGCTTTTGTTCCAAAGTTTGTTGGCACATCTGCATATACTGTTCCTGCTGTTAAAACTTTATTTTCCAAACCTGGTGCAATTACTGCTATTGGCTTAATTGTTGAACCTGGTTGCCTATAAGCTTGTGTTGATCTATTAAAACCTGCAGCATTTACTTCTGTACCTAACCCACCAACATTACCTAATACTTGACCTGTTTTATGGTCTATTACTACCATAGCTGCTTGTGATTTTATTTTTTCACCATTTGAATTTTTAGATGAAATTTGATATTTATCTGTCTTTTTAAATTCTTCTTCCATTTTTGCTTGAATGTCTGTATCTTCTGTTGAATAGATTACATATCCTTTACTTCTAAGTTGTAAGTCGGCAAATTCTTCATTCCATTTATTTTTTTCCATTAAATCAGCTTTTACTTGTTTTATTGCTGCTGCAGTATGATATGAATATGTTGCTGCATTTGTACTTATATCTCCTTTTACAAAGGCTAATCCATTATTTACTTCTTCTACTGCCGCATTATACTCTGCATCACTAGTTATTGCTCCTAATTCCTTCATTTTCATTAGTACTGTTTTTGTTCTATTCTTTATTTTGTCTTGCATTTTTTGATTTTCTGTATCAAATGGCTTATATGCATTTGGTGAATGATTTATTCCTGCCAAAAATGCACATTCCGCTAAATCTAAGTCTTTACATGATTTATTAAAATAATACTTAGATGCTACTTCTACTCCATAAGCTTTATCACCTAAAAATATAATATTTAAATACAATTCTAAAATTTGGTCTTTAGATATTAATCTTTCTACTTGATATGCTTTAGACATTTCTTTAATTTTTCTTACCATTCCAGCAACACCAGTATCATCTTTATCTTCTGTTAGATTCTTTACTAACTGTTGTGTTATTGTACTTCCACCATATGATGAAGATCCTCCATGTATTACATATTGGAATGTTGCTCCTAAAGTTCTCTTTATATCTACTCCATGGTGTTTATAAAATCTTTCGTCTTCAATTGAAACAAATGCTTTTGGTAAATAATCTGGCATCTCTTCTTTTGAAATTATACTTCTATTTTCTTCACCTGATAAATTTGCAATTACATTTCCATTCCTATCTTTAAAGACAGTATTCATATCTTCGATAATTAAATCTTCTTTTGTAATTTTAAAATCATCACCAAAAAGTCCAAAAAATATTCCAGCGCATATACCTGCACATATTATAAAAAATAATATAAATACTACTAAAATAATTTTTAGTACTTTCTTACTTTTTGTATTTTTTACCTTTTCACTCTTTCCTTTTGAATGGGTACTTTTTCTTTTTTTATTACTTTTTTCTTTTATATTTTTACTCCCCATCTTTACCCTCCTTAAGCAAAAACTTAAATCATGATTATTATATTATAAATTTTATAAAAGATAAAGTTTTTTAGCAAATTTTAATAATCTTCCTCTATAATATCTTCAAATTTTGTTATAATTTTCGCTCCGTCTTTTATTAATTCATTAGTTCCCTTAGACATTTTACTTGTAATATTTCCTGGAACAACTAGAATATCTTTTCCTAACTCCAATGAACAATTTACTGTTATCATAGTACCACTTTTTTCATTTTCTGCTTCTACAACTACTAATTTATTAGAAAGTGCACTTATTATTCTATTTCGTGCTGGAAAATTACTTTTGAGAGGTTTAGTTCCTACGATATATTCTGTAATAATACATCCTCCATTTTCTACTATTTTGTTTGCTAGTATTCTATTTTGAGATGGATATATATTATCTAATCCATTGCCTATTACTGCTATTGCCTTCCCAGTATTCTTATTTACTACATTTTGCTTTAAGACTCCAATATGTGCATTCATATCTATTCCTAAAGCCAATCCACTTATTGTATGAATATTGTTTACAGAAAGTTTTTCTCCTATTTCTCTTGATACATTTATTCCATAATAACTAGCCTTTCTTGCTCCAATAACCGCTATTTTATTTTTATCATTTAAGATTGTCATATTTCCAATAGCATATATAACTATAGGTGGGTCGTACAAAAAATTTAACTCTATTGGATAGCATTCACTTTTATAATACAACACTTCTATATTATTTTTATTTATATATTCTATACAATTATTAATTCTATAATCTTCTTTAATTTTTAACATATTGCATACATCATATATATTTTTATATTTGTTTAATAATTCTATTTTCTTCCTATTTGAAATTTTGTTATACTCTGCTAACAGTATCCATTTTTTTGTTTCATCATTAATCATATATCCTCCTAATAACATTATTATTTTTTATAAAATAATAAGGAGAAGTAATAAACTTCCCCCCTTATTAATCTAAATTTATTTATTTTGCGCTTTTGTTGCTTTTACAATATTGTTCATAAGCATTGCTATTGTCATAGGACCTACTCCCCCCGGTACTGGTGTTATATAAGATGTTTTTTTAGATACTTCCTCAAAATCTACATCTCCTACTATTTTACCATTTTCCATTCTATTTATTCCTACATCAATAACAGTAGCCCCTTGTTTTACCATATTTTCCTTTAAAAACTTTGGCTTGCCCATTGCAGTAATAACTATATCTGAATCCTTTATAATGTCCTCTATATCTTGTGTTTTAGAATGGCATACAGTAACTGTCGCATTCTTAGATAGAAGACATTGTATTAATGGCTTTCCAACAATATTACTTCTCCCTATAATTACTGCTTTTTTCCCTTCTATTGGTATTTTATATTCTTCTAACATTTTTATTATTCCATATGGTGTACAAGATACAAAACAATCTTGACCTAAAGATAGTTTCCCTACATTTATTGGATTAAAACCATCTACGTCCTTTCTATAATCAATTTGCTTTAATGCTTCATTTATATCTAAATGTTGTGGTAATGGACTTTGTAATAATATTCCATTAATACTTTTATCTTTATTTAATTTATTTATTAATTTTAACAATTCTTCCATTGTAGTATCTTCTTTTAGTACATGCTCTTCATATTCTATTCCAATTTCTATACATGCTTTATTTTTATTACGTACATATATTTTAGAAGCTGGATCATCTCCTATTAGAATAACTGCAAATTTAGGAATAATTCCTTCTTTTTTTAATCCTTCTACATCTTTCTTTAGATTCTCTCTTATTTTTTTTGCCAATCCTTTTCCATCTATTATCTCTGTCATCTTCATCCTCCGTTTTTATAGATTTTATACTAAATATTCGCTTTTTGCAATAATTATTCCTTTCTATTTATGTTTTTAGTATGTTTCATATCACCTGCTCTTGTTATTGTTTCATATCCATATTTATCTTTTATTAAGTCTACTACTTTGTCTAGTTTTTCTTGTTTTTTAATATTATTGTTTTCGAATATTGAAATTTGTTTCTCGTTTTCTTCACATAAATTATCTACTCTAATTCCAATTAATCTAACTGATTCTCCATTATACATTTGCTTAGTTAATTGTTTTGCAACATTAAATATTTCTTTTGTTGAACTAGTTGAAAAGTCTAACTTTCTTTGATGTGAATAATTCTTAAATTCGCTTGTTCTAAGTTGCACACTAACTACATTACAAAGCATTTTCATTTTTCTTAATCTGTAAGTTGTATGCTCTGTAAGAGCTAGCAAAACTTCTTCTATTTTTTCTAAATCGTTTATATCTTGTGAAACTGTGGTAGAATTTCCTACACATTTGGGCTTTTGCATAGTAAATATAACTTCTGAATTATCTATTCCATTTGAATATTCCCACATCATCTTACCAAACTTACCAAATTTTTTTATTAGTAGTTCCTTCTCTACTAATGCTAAATCTCCTATTGTTTTTATATTCATATTGTACAATTTTGGCAATGTTCTCTTTCCAACCATAAATAATTCTGATATTGGTAAACTCCACATTTTTCTTTGAATTTCCTGTTCATATAAAGTATGCACTCTATCTGGCTTTTGAAAGTCTGACGCCATTTTTGCTAATAGTTTATTATGTGCAACTCCTATATTTACAGTAAATTTTAATTCTTCTCTTACTCTTTTACTAATCTCGCATGCTACGTCTATTAATTTCTTACCATTTAAAAATTCAGTCATATCTACAAAACATTCATCTATTGAAAATCTTTCAACTTTATATGAATATTCTAGTAACAACTTATATAACATATTCGAATATTTTTTATATACTTTAAAATTGCTTTCATAAATTTTTAATGTAGGACATTTTTTTCTTGCACTAAATAGTGGCTCTCCTGTTTTTATTCCAAATTGCTTAGCCAAATTGCTTTTAGCTAAAACAATTCCATGTCTTTGCTTTTCATCTCCACCTATTACAGCGGGAATTGTTCTTATATCTAATTTTTCTCCTTTTTCCAATCTATCTACTGCAAGCCAAGATAAAAACGCATTATTTACATCAACATGTAAGATCTCTCTTTTCATTTTTTTCACCATCATTATTATAAAACATTTGTTCTTGTTTGTCAATGCTATAAAATCAAAATGGGGCAAATTAATTTTTTATTAAAAACTAAAAAATACTAATTTCTTAATAATTTCCTCTTTCTTGGTAAAAAAACTTATTTTTACTATTAGCTTTTGAATAGGATTAAAAAAATATTGTATTAATGGTATATCTCTTAGTTTAAACTTAACATTAATTGCGTCACATGTAAACAATTTACATGTAATACATTGTGTTGCACAACGCTTATTTATTAAATATGGACATTCTTGTAATCCTCCACTCATTAAAATTCTATTTTTAAATTTATGGCAACATCCCATCGTAGTTTTTTCCTTACAATTCCTTTTTGCTTTGCAAATATCATCTTTAAAATCGCAATAATTATTTTTTTCAAATTCTTCATCTAAATCTCTGCACACTTGGTCATAAATATATTCTATTCTTTTTTCTTTTTCGTTAATAAGTATTGCTTTTATGCACTTTATTATCTCCTTATTTTTCTCGTTGTCTCCTTTTATGATTACTTCACCTATTATGTTTTTATCTTCTTTTTTTATACCTAATTCAAACTTTCTTTTATGTATCTTTTTTACTATTTTTTGAAAATTTTTTATTATTTTCTTTACGTTTGTATCATTATCTATTTCAAAAGTAAATAGCACTGGTTTTTTTTTTAATTTTATTATATTTCCATTTTCCTTTATTTTAATAATTTGAATTTTTTCATTTTCATTTATATATTTCCTTAGTAAACCATTTTGTACACAAATATTATATTTTTCATTTAATTTTAAAATTCCTTCTTCCACTTTTATTCTCGTTCTCCTTTCGCTTTTTTCATATAGAAATCATCTATGTCTAATCCTTCTTTTAATTTGTTTATTTCATTAGATATATAATAAGCTATTATCTCTTTTTCTTTTATTTCTCCATTTTGAATTTTATTGCTTATTTGCATATTTATTTTCTTATATCTATCATCATTGTTTACTTTCTTTTTTTCTATTAATGAATATAAATATTTCGAAATCCAATCATTTATAGCTTCATTAATAAACTCCATATTATTACTTTCAATATTAGTAACTTTTTCTTTATTATAATAATATCTATCTACGCAAATTCCACTAGCATGCTCTATAATACTTTTATCCCCTTTTTTTATTTTCTTCCAAGATCCAGATGAAATAAAATGAGTTATCTCGTGATATGCTGATAGTAAAAAAGTGTTTTCATCATCATAATTGGCTATATTTAATATAGGATTAATATTAATCAACTCTCCTTTTCTATATTGTGGAGGATATTCCATTAAAAAAGATCTTTCAAAATTTTTTATATTTATACTTCCATAGAAATTACCATTATCTTCATAGTAAAAATTATATTGCATTTTCTTATTATATTTATCACTTACTATAATTTGTATTTTATGTTTCCTATCATATAAAAGTTTTAATTTGCTTAAATCTATATTATATTCTACATCCGATATCTCTAATAAAATTTGATTAATTATCCTTTTAATAATTTGAATTCTTTGTTCCTTCATATATTAATTTCTTTCTTTATAAATTTTATGGGCACAAATCTACTTGATCTGCACCCATTCCTTTCGCTTTAATTATACTGACTGCAATAGCCGTTAGGACTTACTTCTTTATTGTCAATCATACACTGTAGCCACGTTCCTCTAGATGTGCTATGTGAGCAATTTGCACAACACTTATCACAATTCATCTTTATAAAACATGGATTTACTTTGCTTTTCTTTTTGTTTACACATTTTCCTTTCCGTAAAACTTTGCTGTTTCTTTTGACTTTCATTGTTCTTTCCTCCTCAGATAATTAAAACTTATGTTACTAGTTATGTTGTAATATTAACATAACTTTATATATTCGTCAATATTTTAGTCATACCATTCTAATTCCCAGTCTACTACTTTTACAGTATCTCCTTCTTTTACACCAGCTTCTTTTAGTGCTTCATTTACTCCTAATTCATCTAATTTTCTTTGGAAGTAATACATTGATTCTGTGTCTTCTAGATTTACTCTAGACATTAATTTTTCCACTGCTGGTCCAATAACTACGTACATATCTTCTTCTCTTACTATTTGGAATTCATTTTTATCTTCGTTTAATTTATATACTTTCCTTTGATTTAATTCAATTAAGTTTTCTTTTGGTATTTCATTTAAAAGTTCTTCCACTCTTACTAATAATTCTTTTAACCCCTGTTTAGTAATAGAAGATATTTGAAATATCTCTAAGCCTTCTTTTTTAGTAACTTTTTCTAGTTCTTTATATAATGTATTATCTTGTGCTACATCTAATTTAGTTGCTACTATAATCTGTTTCTTCTTTGTTAATTTTTCGCTATAATTTTTTAATTCATTGTTTATGCTATAAAAATCATCCACTGGATTTCTTCCCTGAAAACCAGATACATCAATTAAATGTAATAGTAATCTAGTTCTTTCTATATGTCTTAAAAATTGTATTCCAAGACCTACTCCTTCACTTGCTCCTTCTATTAATCCTGGTATATCTGCTATTACAAAGCTATTACCATCTTCTGTTTTCACTACTCCCAAATTCGGATTTAATGTAGTAAATGGATAATCTGCAATTTTAGGTTTAGCATCTGTTACTACAGATAAAAATGTCGATTTCCCTGCATTTGGAAATCCTACTAATCCAACATCTGCTAAAGACTTTAATTCTAGTATTAATTCTTTTTCGATTCCTTTTTCTCCAGATTGCGCAAATCTAGGTGCCTGTCTTGTTGATGTCGCAAAATGTGTATTTCCTTTTCCACCTCTTCCACCTGGTAATACTAGTTCTTTAGAATTCTCCTCTGATAAATCTGCAACAATTTCTCCTGTTTCTGCATCTTTAACTACAGTACCTATTGGAACCTTTATATATAAATCTTGTCCTTGTTTTCCATTGCATCTTGCTCCACTACCATTTTGTCCATTTTCAGCTTTAAATTTTTTATTATATTTAAAATTTATTAAGGTGTTTGAATCTTTATCTGTAATAAAGTATACATCTCCACCTTTTCCACCATCTCCACCGTCTGGTCCTCCTGCTGCTACATATTTTTCTCTTCTAAATGATATAGCACCATTTCCACCATTTCCGGATTTTACAAATATTTTTGTATAATCTGTATACATCTTTCTCTCCTTTATTTATTAAAATAGTTAAGTTTCATACTTTCTTTTACTTTTGACATCGTTTCTTTTGCAATTTCTTGTGCTTTTTTTGTTCCATTTTTTAATATTTCTTCTAGTAATTCTGGTCTCTCTTCATAATATTTTCTCTTTTCTCTTATCGGTTGTAATTTTTTTATAATATTTTCTGCTAATTGTCTTTTGCATGCAACACAACCTCTTTTACCAGCTCTACATTCCTCGAATATTTCTTTTACTTCGTCTTCACTAAATAGTTCGTGATAATATGCAACCATACATACATCTGGATTTCCTAGGTCATCTTTTTTTATTCTTGATGGATCTGTTACTGCTCCCATTACTTTTCTAGTTATTTCTTCTTCTGCATCTGAAAGATATATTGCATTTCCTAAAGATTTTCCCATTTTATCATTTCCATCTAGTCCTTTTATTCTTTTATTAGCACTTAAAACAGCTTTAGGTTCTTTAAGAGTTTCGCCATATATACTATTAAATTTTCTTACAATTTCTCTGCATTGTTCTAATAATGGTAATTGGTCTTCTCCTACTGGCACCAATTCTCCTTCGAAAGCAGTTATATCTGCTGCTTGACTTATAGGATAACCTAAGAAACCATATGTTACGCTCTCACCAAAAACATCTTTCTTTTGAGCAAGTTCTGTTTTTACTGTTGGGTTTCTCTCTAATCTTGCAATTGTTACTAAATTTGAATAATATACTGTTAACTCTGCAAGTTCTGGTACCATAGATTGCAAAAATATAGTTGTCTTTTCTGGGTCAATACCTACAGATAAATAATCTATTAAAACTTGATACACATTATCTCTTACTTTTTGTGGGTTATTAAAGTTATCTGTTAATGCTTGAACATCTGCTATCATAATAAATCTTTCTAAACTATCGTCTTCTTGCATTTTTACTCTGCTTTGTAAAGAGCCAAAATAATGCCCTATATGTAATTTCCCTGTTGGTCTATCTCCAGTTAAACTTCTTTTTTTATTTTGCATATTGCCATCTCCAATCATTGTCAATTCTGCTATATTATACTATATTTTAATATCTTTTACAATATCATATAAATAAATGCTTATTAGAATAAATCTTTTTGTCTAACATTATCTACTTTAAAACGACAAAAAAGGCAAGTTTATTACTTGCCTTTTTTTATTATGCATTTGATACTGTTTCTTCATAAACACTTACTTGTTTTTTATCTTTTCCGAATTTTTCAAATTTTACAGTTCCATTTACTAATGCATATAATGTATCGTCACTACCAATTCCTACATTTTTACCTGGATGATATTTTGTTCCTCTTTGTCTAATAAGGATGTTTCCAGCTAAAACGAATTGTCCATCTGCTCTTTTGACACCTAAACGTTTTGACTCACTGTCTCTTCCGTTCTTAACACTTCCTTGACCTTTTTTATGTGCCATTAAGTTTCACTCCTTTCGTGAATAATTTATCTCTTTATCTCTTAAGCTTCTACTTTAGCTTTTGCTTTTGTAGTAGCTGTTTTTATTGATGTAATTTCAACCTTTGTATATGGTTGTCTATGACCTTGTGTTCTTCTGTAGTTCTTTTTAGCTTTGTATTTGTATACACGGATTTTCTTTCCTTTACCATGAGAAACTACTTTTCCTTCAACTTTTACACCTTTAACATTAGGAGCTCCTACTTCGATTTTTCCTTCATTAGATACTAAAATTACTTTATCAAATGTAACTTTTTTACCTTCTTCTACATCTAATTTTTCGAAGAATACTACATCTCCTTCTGCTACTTTGTATTGTTTTCCACAACTTTCAATTATTGCGTACATTATAAAATGCACCTCCCTATTTTCGTATACTCGCTAAGCATAAATACAAGGTAGTTAGCATAACTAACATTTAGTTACCCGACCTAGGCGGCTTACAATTAGTAATTTTAACATACTTTGTTAACTTTTGTCAAGTAATTCTTTTTTCTTTATCATAGCCTTTTGTAGGTTTGGCAAACATATGTCACACTTTTTTATAAATTTACTATTTCATATTTACTTTAGCAATTATATATGTTATTTTAATATCTATCAACTATAGGAGGTATGTGCTATGAAACGAAGTTCTAAAAACTCAAAATTGAAATCGTCAAATGCACCAAAAAAAGTTAAAGTTTATACACGGGATGATTTCGAAGTAAGACCAGTCACTTTAGATGACAAATGGTGTAATTTTAAAAAAGGAACAGATTTAAATGCTCCTTATGGTTACATCGTTAAAATTCCAAACCCTTCAAAAAAGATGCAGCTTTCTTTAGGATGTATTGTAAAAAGTAAACTCATAAAAAATACACTTTATTTGCAAGTAGTTGATTCATTGCATCCTTTAGAATATATGTCGTCTGAATTAAGGCGTAAACATTCTGGTAAGAAAAAGAAGCGGGAAGACAAATTTTTAAATATCTCTCGAGCTCGTGTATAATAATGTAAACAAAAAACTGGAGTTAGCATTGCTACTCCGGTTTTTTGAGTTGAAATTATTTTTAAAAAATATTATAATACTATTATTATGAAAGATTTAATTGTTAGTAAAAAATACGATAATAAAAAATTAAGTAAATTATTAATGGAAACATATTCTGCTTTAAAATTTAGTACTTTTTCTAAAGCGTTAAAAAAGAAGGATATTTTAATAAATGATAAACGTATATCTAAAGATTGTATTATACACGAAAATGATATTATCAAATTATATATTATAGATAGCTTACTTTATCCTAATTATAATATTCCAATAGTCTACGAAGATAGTAACATTATTGTCTTTAATAAACCTAAAGGATTAGAAGTTACTGGTACTGAATCTTTAACAACTTATGTGCATAAAACTTATAATTCTAATTTTATGCCATGTCATAGATTAGATAGAAATACATTAGGATTAGTCTTATTTTCTAAAAATGATACTGTTAATACTATATTAACTGAAAAATTTAAAAATCACGAAATAGAAAAACATTATATTGCTAAAGTTTATGGAATGCTTCCTAAAAAAAATGATACATTAATACATTATTTATTTAAAGATACAAAAAAATCAATAGTATATATTTCAGACAAATGTAAACCTGGTTACAAAAAAATTATTACATTTTATAATGTTCTATCATATGATAAAGAAGAAAATAGCTCTGTTTTAGATATCAATCTAAAAACTGGTAGAACTCACCAAATACGTGCTCATTTAGCTTATATAGGTCATCCAATAATTGGTGATGGTAAATATGGTAATAATTTAATCAATAAAAAATTTAATCAAAAGACTCAATTACTATATAGCTATTACTTAAAATTTAATTTCAATTCTTATTCTGGAATTTTAGATTATTTAAATAATAAAGAAATTATATTAGATGAATTACCTAGTTTTAAAAAAATATAGCCACAAGGGCTATATTTTTTTGTTATTAGTCATTAAATATTTCATAAAATTCTTTTTCTGTTATTTTTTCTCTTTCTAATAATACCTGTGCAACTGCATCTAATTTATCTCTATGTTGTATTAATATTTGTTGAGCATTTCTGTAGGCTGTATCTATTAGTATTTTTATTTCTGCGCCTATTGCATCTTGCATTTTTTCTCCATAAATAATCATTTGATTTGCATTTTCTGAATCTTTTAATGATATTGGACCAATTGTATCACTCATTCCATAAACTGTTATCATATCTCGTGCAATATTTGTTGCAACTTCTAAGTCATTACTTGCTCCTGTTGATATATCATCTAGTACTAATTTTTCTGCTGCTCTTCCTCCTAATAAAGCAATTAGTTTTTCTTCCATTTCTGTTTTTGAAATATAGTACTTATCTTCATTAGTTTTATACATTGTATAGCCACCTGCTACACCTCTTGGAATAATAGATACTTCTTTTATGTCATTTTGTGTTTCTAAATATCTACTTACAACAGCATGTCCAGCTTCATGATATGCTGTTAATTTTTTATCTTTTTCTGATATTACTCTACTATGTTTTTCAAGTCCTACTGTTACTTTCTTTATTGCCTCTTCTATATCATCTTTATTTATAGAATTATGTTTTCTTGTTGTTGCAATAATTGCAGCCTCGTTTAAAATATTTGCAAGTTCTGCTCCAGTAAATCCTGCTGTATCTTCAGCAATATCTTTAAAGTCTATATTATCGTCTATTTTCTTATCTTTACTGTGTATTTTTAAAATTTCTTCTCTTCCTTTTTGATCTGGAGAATTTATTATTATTTGTCTATCAAATCTTCCTGGTCTTAACAATGCTTTATCAAGCATTTCTGGTCTATTGGTTGCAGCTAACACTATAATTGTTTCACTTGTGTCGAATCCGTCCATTTCAACTAATAGTTGGTTTAATGTTTGGTTATTTTCAGATTCTGCCCCACTTGAACTAGTTCTCCTTGCGCCTATTGCATCTATTTCGTCAATAAATACTATACATGGTGCCATCTTTCTTGCTTTTTCAAACAATTTTCTAACTCTTGAAGCTCCAAGCCCTGCAAACATCTCTATAAATTCTGATCCACTCATAGATATAAATGGAACATTGGCTTCTCCTGCAATGGCTTTTGCTATCAAAGTTTTACCGGTTCCAGGTTTTCCACAAAGTAATACTCCTTTTGGTACTTTTGCTCCCATCTCATAAAATTCTTCTGGTTTCTTTAAGAAATCAACAATCTCAACCATTTCTTCTTTTTCTTCATCTAGTCCAGCTACATCTTCAAATCTTATATTAGTATCTTTTTCTTCACTATCATATATCTTTCCTTTATCGCCTAAGCCTTGCATCTTAAATAACATGATTATTAAAGATACCATTAAAAGTGTCGGTAATACTGTAAAAATTGTATCACCTATTTTAAAAAATACATTTGGTTCTTTCTGAAGTACTTCCATTTCGTTTCCTTGTTCAGTCTTTGTTTGTATATATTCTGAAAATGCTTGTAAACTTGGGACAATTGTTGTTTTCTCTTCTTCTTCGTCTTTTAATTTTACTTTAACAGTTGTACTTCCTACTGTCATTTCTATTTTTTCTACTGTATTATCATTTATTTTTTGAATTAATTCTGTATATGGTAATATTAAGTTTTCTTTTTCTTTATTAAGATTATTATATAAAACATATGATATTAATGCTAAAATACTAATAATCACTAATAATATTATAGAAGAAATCCAAAATTTTTTTGACCCATTATTTTTTTCTTTGTTATTATTCGAATTTTCCATCAAAATGATATCCTCCTTATTTATACTTCTCCATTTGCTTCTTTGCCTACATTACTATTTTCGTTTTCTTTATGTTCCTCTTTTTCTTTTTTATCATTTGATTTCTTATCTTCCTTCTTTTCTTTTGGTTTCTCTTCTTTTTCTTCTTCTACTTCCTTTTTTAATTCTTGTTGTTTTTGAACAATTGTAGTTAATTCTATTTGTTGCTTTATTAAATTTTGGCGTATTAAGAATATTGCTGTAAACACATATATATAAGAAATTCCCCTATACATAATATTAAAGTATTTTATTTCGAATCCTGTTGTTAATAAAACTATAGCATATACAAGTAAAAGAACAATTGGAAGTGTCATAGCATGTATAGAAATATTTACTAAAGCTGATGCTTTCATTTTCACTCGTGAAAGCATTGCAATTATATTACTTAATAGTGCAAGTATAATAATATCTAATATACTCATAAATACAAAAATTAAGAAGAATCCTAAAAATACAGTAAATGCTAGACTAATACATAAAGATACCATATTTATATTATTCATATCATTTAATATATCCTGTTTTGTAAATTCACTTTTTCCATATATACTTTCTATATCACTTAATTTCATTTCTTGAATTCCTGATAATGTATAAGCATTTTTTAAATATATTTTATCTTTTAGTACTAATACTCCAATTTCATATAAATTTATTTTTTCTTTATATTCATTTATTTTTGCTTCTTCTAATTCTTTTGTATCTGCAATTATTAATACATCATCTGCAATTTTGTCTATTGTAACTGGATTTTCACTTTGTACTTCTAATGTTCCATTAGAATACTTAAAATCTGGTATTTCACTTTCTATAAATTTCTTCACATTTGGAACAGTTACTGTAACTTGTAATATTGCAAAAGCTATTGATATTACTATAGAAAATAATATAGATAATTTTAAAAAATAAAATATTCCCTTCTTCATATCTTGCATTGCAAATTCTTGATATGAATCAAAATTAAAGATACTATTTTTTACGCTTTTAAAAAAAACTTGCTTTTTAGTTTTTTCCATTATTTATATAACCTCCTAACTGAAGAATCTACATATAAAGGATTTGCATTCATTTTTACTTTATCACCAATTTTAAAATTTTCACCTGTTATGTCAACAGTAAGATGATACATTCCAATTCTTCCCAAAATAGCATATTTTTTATTATTTATTTCCACATATAATTTTGTGTCCTTAAATAATCTTTTTATAGCTTGTACTACATCTCTTAATTTATTTTTTGTAGATAGCATATCATTTTCAAGTCTCATATGATATCCTTCGGCATATCCAGTTGGTATTATAGCAACTTTAGTTTCTTTCTTGGTTTTAAAAGTATTAGAATATCCTATATTCCAGCCTTTTGGCAATGTTTTTATCTCGGAAATTTCACTCTCCAAATATCCTATCTTTTTTAGTCCTAACTTATTCGCTACTGCTATTCTACCTAAAAAAGCTGAACCTATTCTTACTGCATTTAAATTCATATTTGGAAATCTTATAAATGCAGAAGAATTTGATATATGTTTTATTGGAATGTTAATTTCATTTTCTTCTAATTTTTTTATAAGGTTAACAAAGTTCTCATATTGATAGTTTGTCCACTTTTCTTTATAAAACGAAGTTGAAAAATGAGAAAATATTCCTTCTATTACTGCATATTTTTGTAAATCTTTTATATCTTTTATTATTTGCTCTTCATCTTGGTATAAGTATCCATATCTTCCGAAGCCTGTGTCTACTTTTATATGCACTTTTGGTTTCCTATTCAACTTTTTAATAACATTTATTAAAGCTTCTTTTGCATCTTTTGAGCCAATTGTTATAGTAATATTATTTTTCACCATTTCTTCTAGTTCGTTTTCTATAGCTGTAGAAGACATCATCAGAACATCTTCTTTTATTCCATATTCGCGTAATTTTATTGCTTCTTCTGTACTTGCCACAGCTAAATATTCTATTCCGTTATCTATCAAGAAACTAGCATATTCTTTTAAACCTAAACCATATCCATTTGATTTAACTATTGCTATTATTTTTAATTTTTCATCATTCTTCTTTGCATATTCTTTTATTTGTTTTATATTATGTTTTAAATCTTGCTTTTCTATAACTAAAACTGCCATATTTTCTCCTTCAAGTTATTTTAAATCTACTAATTTACAAACATATACTAATTTTTTATTTTTAACTTAATATATTTATTATTTTTTATTTCTATTCATTAACAATGTTCTAACTCTTTTAAATATCTTTTCAGATATTTTATATAAGTTGTATCTTATTGGTGAGTAATCCATGTGAAGCTCTCCTATAAATTCTGTGAATTCTGCTCCAAATCCTTGTTTAAATCTATATAGCCCATATTGAGGATGATTTTCGTCAACAACTCCAGAAACTCCTCTTAAATCATATATGTCATCTCCTCTAGAAATTGCTATTTTAATCATTTCCCATTGTAAAAGATAATTTGGCATTAAATTTCTATGTTCATTACTACTTGCTCCATATAAGTACCATGTTTTATTACCATACATAATAGGTATAACTCCTGAAATTGGCTTACCTTCATAATATGCCATTAGTACTTTCATATGTTCTGGTGCTAAAGCATCATACATTTGCTCAAAATATTCTAGTGGTCTTATCATAAAACCATCTCTTTTACCTGTTTCAATCATTATTTTGTGAAAATCTTTTAAATCTTCTTTAGTTCCTTCTTTTATTGTAACGCCTTTTCTTCCTGCTAATCTTACATTATATCTTGTTTTAGAATGAAATGCTTTAAACACTTCATCTTCTGTTTTTCCTTTTATATCTAGTCTAAATACATATCTAGGTTGAATTTCATCTCTAAAGTCTTTAGCGTCATCTTTTATTTTATATCCTAATTTTGTTACTATCTCTCTAAATTCTTTATCATCACTTTTTATATCTGGTTCTATTTTTAATACCATAGCATGATATTTTTTAGCCAACTCTTTTGCGCCATCTGTTAGTTGTTTTAATACTTCTTCATTATGAATATCACATACTGGTCCTCTTGATGAATACATTAAATATCCGAAAATTGGTATTTTTCTAAGTAACACACTTAAAGATCCTATAATATTATTATTTTCATCTTCGGCTAAAATAATTTCATTTTTCCAAAAGTTTTTTACTTTTCCCCATTCTAATGATTGTTGGAAATTACATCTTTCATTATTTTCTAAGAATTCTGTATATTTCTTTCTATCTTCTTCACTATTTAAATCTAAAAATCTCAATTTAATTCCTCCAATGTATACTCTATTTTCATTTTCATATTTTACACTAACTATATTTTTTTTACAAGTATTTTTCCCCTATTTAAACATTAAATAGGGGAAAAGAAAAATATGTTTTATTTCAGCCAAAAAATTCTTCTTTAGCAACACTTTGAATTACCAAAGTTAGTAAATAATAGTAAAAATATTATTATAAAAAATAATATTTCACTATCACCACATCCACAAAACATATTTCCTAATAATCCTCCATTATTGCATCCGCAATTCATTCCTCTGTCTTCTTGCATGTTTTCCCTCCTATCTTTTTTGTAAAAACATTAATTAATAATCTTAATTTTGCTTTTTTATATGCTATATATTATGCGAATTTAATTTTTTATGTTACAATAGGTATATATTTTAATTAGAGAGGTGATTTTGTTGGAATTACTTTCACCAGTTGGTGATTTTGAATGTTTAAAAGCTGCTGTACAAAATGGTGCAGATAGTGTATATTTTGGAGCAAATAGTTTCAGTGCACGAGCTTTTGCTAATAATTTTGATTATGAAACTTTGCAAATGGCAATAGATTATGCAAAACTTAGAAATGTAAAAACTCATCTTACTTTAAATACTTTAATAACTAATGGTGAGTTTAAATCCGCTATAGACCTTGCAACTTATGCGTATAATTCTGGCATTGATGCAATTATAGTACAAGACTTAGGCTTAGCCTTATATTTAATAAAAAACTTTCCTGGTTTAGATGTTCACGCTAGTACTCAAATGACTATACACAATTTAGAATGTGCTCAAACCATAGAAAAGCTTGGATTTAAACGTGCTGTTTTATCCCGTGAACTTTCTATTCCAGAAATTTATAATATATGCCAAAATACCAATATAGAAATAGAAACTTTTATTCATGGTGCATTATGTCTTTCTTACTCTGGGCAATGTTTAATGTCTAGCATGATTGGTGGTCGTTCTGGGAACAGAGGTAAATGTGCTCAACCTTGTAGACTACCTTATAAGGTAAAAGGCTATGATAATTCTTTAAATTATTTATTAAGTCCAAAAGACTTATGCGGATTAGAATTTATTCCTGATTTAATAAAAGCCGGTGTTTCATGCTTAAAAATAGAAGGTAGAATGAAGTCTCCAGAATATGTAGCTACAGTTACTAGAATTTATAGAAAATATATTGACAAATATTTAAATAATGACGTTTATAAAATAGAAGAATCTGACAAAAGTGATTTATTACAAGTATTTAATCGTGGCGGTTTTTCTTCTGGTCACTTAAAAAGCTCTCCTAATACGGATTTTATATTTCCAAGTAAGCCAAACAATGCAGGTATATATATAGGTAATATTTCACACTATAATAGTTCTAAAGGTTATATAAATGTTAATTTAAATAATAATATTTCTATTGGTGATACAATTTCTTTAGATAATGGAAATAAAAAATATACAATATCTGAATTAATGATAAATTCAAAAAATATTAGTTCTGGTTTGACTGGTCAAAAAGTTACTATTGGAAGATTAAAGGGCAATATTAATGTAGGCTCTAAAGTGTATAAATTATCAAGTAAAGATTTAACATATAAAGCTCATTCTTCTTATGAAAATAACGTCGAAAATAAGAAAATACCTTTAAACGCCAGCATAACTATAAAAGAAAATGAACCCATTTCTTTAGTTGTTTCAACTATAAATATTCCTGGTAGCATTTATAATAATATAACTGTTACAGAAAAGTCAGAATTACTTCCTATTATTGCAATTAATAAACCTTTAGATGTTGATAGAATTATAGGACAATTAAGTAAAACTAATAATACTCAATTTGAATTTAAAAATATAAAAGTAAATTTAGGTTCTAATTTATTTATTACCAAAATTAGTGCCATAAATGATTTACGTAGAAAAGTTCTAGCTAAAGTTGAAACTCTAGCATTAAATAATATGAGAAGAAATTTAACTACTACATATAAGCCTTTATCTTCAAATAATTCGAATATTAGCAAAAAAGAAATTTCTGTATGCTTTAATATTTTAAACCCTACTTTTTCTTATGAAAACTTATCTAGTTTTGACAGAGCTTATATACCGTTAAAATATTTTTACGACAGTAAATATAAACCTTGCATTAATACTATTTCTGAAAAAGCTAAGCTTTATATATATTTGCCAGTCATTATAAAAGGAAATTATAAGAATTTAATTGCAAATTATATAAAAATGGCAATCGAAAATTATCCTATAGAAGGATTTGTTTTTTCCAACATTGGAAATATTGAATATCTAAACTATTTACAAAAAAAGTATAATAAAAATTTTGAACTTATTGGAAATTATACTTTAAATATTTTTAATGAAAATACAATTAAATCATTGCTAGATATGAATATTAATATATTAGGCATATCTCCAGAATTAAATAAATCTTCTATTATGTCTTTATGTTCTAACTATGGTAGTAAGTTAGAAATATTTGCATATGGTAATGTACCTTTAATGAATACTAATTATTGTTTTCTAGGTAAATCTAATAAATGTTACCCAGATTGTTCTAAAAGATGTTTTAATGCCAATGAAAAATTCTTTTTAGAAGATAGAATTGGTTTTAATTTTAGATTTATACCAGATAATATTCAAACTATTACAACTATTTTTAATAGTAGAATAACTTCTATAGAAACTAAAGATTTTAATATTGGTTCTTTAAGAATAAATTTACTTGATGAAACTATTGACGAAATAAATAATATTATTACTACTATAAGTTCAGGGAATAGACTTGAAGGTAATATATATACAAACGGAAATTTAAGCAGAGATATTTAACTTTGAGCAGGAATATATATTCCTGCTCACTTTATTTATATTGGATTACTACTTAGTTTTATAATTAAATTCATATCATCATCTTTTGCTGCTTTATTTTTTCTTATTGCGCCACATTTCTCACATTTAAAAACAATTACATATCCTTTTTTCGAGTTTAACTCTATTCCTATTGGTTTTAGCTTTCCATGGCATTTTTCTTCTCTATCTCCTGGATTTACATCTACATGTTTAGAATATAAGCAATATGGGCAATGATTTCTGCAAGAATATTCTAATTTACGTACCAACTTTCCACAATTTTCACATACAAACTCTTCATCTATTTCTGTAAATTTACTATTTTCTATCATTTTTCAGCTCCTAGTATTTAAAATCTCCATTTCCTAAAAATTCTCTTAATAATGAATTTGTTGGGATTAATTCTTTTGGTATTTCTTTAAAATATTGTAAAATTTCACATAATCTTTTAGCCTCTGAATATTCTTTTTCCGAACTATCTATTTCTTGTAATAAAGGTAATGCCATAGTCTTTAATACTGACATTTCATATACTAATGACGTATTAAACATAACATCTGCCTGTTCTTGGTATGGAAATATATTTTTTTCTTCTCCCCTATTTACTGAAGGCCACATTTTTAGTGTATGAAGTGCAGAATATCCTCTAAATTGGTAATCTCTTACTATTCTTCTTATTAGCCTTGAATCTGTTGTTGATATTCTATTAAAATAATCTATATTTAATACAGTTAAAGCACTAATATAAATTTTAAACTTATTTTCTTTTGGTATGCTTTCTGTTAATTTGTCATTTAGACAATGAATTCCCTCGATTACTAAAACGTCATTTTTATTTAACTTTAATTTTTCTCCCCTATATTCCTTATGCCCTGTATGAAAATTAAATGAAGGTGTTTCTACTTCTTCTCCATTTAACAATTTTAATATCTGATCATTAAATAGATTCATATCTATTGCATTTATATCTTCGAAATCATAATTTCCATCAGCATCTTTTGGAGTATCTTCTCTTTCTACAAAATAGTTATCTACTGATATTGTTACAGGCCTTAAACCATTTAGTTCTAATTGCAATCCTAGTCTTTGTGCAAAAGTAGTCTTTCCTGAAGATGATGGACCTGCTATTAAAATAACTTTTGCACTTTTATTTTGTGCTATTTTATCTGCTATTTGTGATATTTTCTTTTCGTGTAATGCTTCATCTAATAGTACGATGTGCTTTGCTTCACCATTTTCAATTTTAGTATTTAGCTTATATAAAGTATTTATATCTAATAATCTATGTATGTTTTCATAATCTTGTAACGCAGATAATAACTTTGGATTATCTTCGAATGGTTGTAATTTAGTTATATCTCTTCTATTTGGATATCTAATAATAAAACCATGTTTATATTTTTCTAATTTAAATATTTTCATATATTTTGTAGATATTGGCATAACACCATAGAAATAATTATAATAATCTTCACAATAATATAATGTAACATGATTTCTTTCTTCTATGTCTTTTTGAAGTATACCTTTTAATGTTTTATTTTTTTCGTAAAATTCATTTGCCTCTTCCTTAGTCATTACTACTTTTTCTATTGGTAAGTCTTTTTGTACGATTTCGTTCATTTTGTTAGTAACTGCCTCAAGCATTTCTTCTGTAATTTTCATGTTATCTATTTCGAAAAACATAGCATTTGACAATTGGTAATCTACTGTTAATAGGGCTTTAGGATAAAGTTCTGAAAAAGCCTTTGCCATAATATAATTTAATCCTCTTATGTATATTCTAAGTCCGTCTTTATCTGATATATCTATAAATTCTATATTCGTATCTTCTTTTATATTATGGTTTAATGACTGTATTTGATTATTGCAAATACATGCAATTATATGTTCATTACACTCTTCTTTGAATAGCTCTATAACTTTTTTAGGTTCTTGTATTTCTATTATTTTATCTTTATATGTTATTTTCATAGCATTCTTCCTTTCGTTTTTACTACATAATATTTTATATTATATTATTTATTAAGTCAAACTATTCTTGAATTCTGGTACATATTCTTCTTCATGTTCTCCTAAGTCTTGCATATACCCATTTTCTATTCCAATTTCATATACATAATTTTCTATCTCTTCATATTCTTTTATATTTATTTTTCTATTAATTTCCCCTATTTCTTTTGATTTATATGTTGGAAAATATTGTGCCATAATACTTATATATACTGAATTATCTATATTATCTTTTATCCATTTTAATACATTTTTAGTGTTTTCCATTGCATTCGGTAAAACGAGATGTCGTATAATTAATCCTTTTTCTATTATTTCATCCGCATTTAGTTTAGGAGCCCCAACTTGGCTATACATTTCTTTTATTGCCTCTGTTGTTACTTCAAAATAGTTGTCTACATTAGAATATTTCTTTCCTAATTTATTATCTGAGTATTTAAAATCTGGCAAATATACATCTATATATCCTTTTAATAGTTTTAATGTTTCTATATTTTCATATCCATTTGAATTATATATTATTGGTATATTTAACCCATTATTTTTAGCTATCTTAATTGCTTCTATAATGTGATAAACATACATTACTGGAGTTACTAGATTTATGTTATGTGCTCCTTTATCTTGTAAATTTAGCATACTATTAGCTAAAAACTCTATACTAACTTCCTCTCCCATTCCTTCTTGACTTATTTTATAATTTTGACAAAATACACAATTAAAATTGCAATTTGAAAAAAATATTGTGCCAGAACCTTTAGTGCCACTTATACATGGTTCTTCAAAATTATGCAATGATACTAATGATATCTTTGCTTTATCTGAAGCCTTGCATTTTCCTTTTTTTCCTTCTAACCTATTTACTTTACATTTATATGGACATAATTGACATTCTTCTAAGTTTTTTAACATATTTTCACCCTTTAGCTTTGTTCAAACTTTTGTTCGTTTATGATTTAAAAATAAAATACAAGTTTCCTTGTACTTTATTGGTGGGCAGGGATGGATTCGAACCATCGTACTCAAATGAGAACAGATTTACAGTCTGCCGCCTTTAGCCACTCGGCCACCTACCCATATATAAAAAATGGTGCTCCCTCAAGGATTTGAACCTTGGACCCACCGGTTATGAGCCGGTTGCTCTGACCAACTGAGCTAAGGGAGCTTATCAACGAGATTTAGTATACTATCTTTTATATAATATGTCAATACTTTTTTAATTATTTTTTTATTTTTTTCATAAAATTTATCTAAAAATACTATACTACCTAAAACTAGGCAATATAGTATTTATAGTTTCTAGTTTTCTGCTTTTCCTTCTGGAAGTGCTGGAACTTCAAGAACAACTCTAATACTCATAATATATTTAATTGTTCTTACAAATTTGCTATTTTTAATTCTTTGCCATAAAGTTGGTTTAGCCTCAAATGTTTCTGCTACATATTGTTCTTTTTGTACTTTATTTAATTTTTGTTCTTTTACTTTTTCTACATTTGCATTTTCAGTGATTGCAGCAACATTAGCCTTCTTTTCAGCTTTTTTCTCTTTTTTAACTTTAACTTTCTTAGCTTTTTGAACTGGTTCCATAACAGTTTCCACTTGTTCTTCTATTACTTCTTCTATTGGTGCTGGTATTTCTTTTAACGCATCTGCTATTTCAAGCCCGATATAGCTTAATGCCTTTGATCTATCTTCAATTCTTTCCATATCTATTTCAATATGTAAGTTTGATTCTAAATTAGAAATTCTTGCTTTTAATAGTTTTAGAGCATCTTTATAATGTTCTGTTTCTTTGCTTCTACTTCTTCCAATAATTAATAATGTATTTATTATATCTTCATCGAAATCCGTTTGTGCTTCTTTTACACTATCTTTCCAATTTTTTTCCTTTGTATCCACTTTATTTAAAAGCTCTTTTAATTTTCCACCTAGGCTTATATTTAATTCTCTTTGTCTTATTAAAGTTTCTATTTGCTTAGTATTATCTTCAAATTGGCTTGTAGCAAATTCTACTAAATCAAAAGCAGCATTATATACACTTGCAGGGAAATTTTGTTTCTTTGGATATTCTACCAAATATGTTTTTATAGCTTCTACTAAATCCTTAAAATAAGTATCATCATCTAATTGAATGATTTGTTTCTTACTCTTAGGATTAATCATTTTATGAACTTTTTCTATATTTGATAATATCTTCTCCTCAGTTATTACCATTCTAACATTTACTATGCCAGATCTAGACATGTAAATTCCCTCCTTCATCATACGTAATTCCAAAAACTAAGTTTATTATACATCTTTCTCTATAAATCTACAATGATTTTATCTTTAATTATTTATTTCTTTTTTGTAATATTACTGTAATATAGTTGTAATATTACTTTGCTATTCCAGATATTGCTACCTTTTCTATTTCTTTATACATCAATTGTATATCTATTTTTTCTCCTAGTTTCAATTTATATATTAAACAAGAACTAGTAAGACTAAAAATTTCTGAAGCAATAACTTCTGGATTTTTGTCTATTATTTCTCCTTTTTCTATGCCTTCTCTAACAATATTTTCTACTATGCTCAAATATTCAAAAACATATTTTCTACTTCTTTTATTTCTTTCTTCTTTTCCCCACATTTGACTAAGTATTATTGTAATTAAGCTTTCATATTTTACTATTACTTTTATTTGAATTAAAATTATCGCTCTTATTTTATCTATATAATTAGAAACTTTATCCGTTTTTATTTGAATACTATTTTTTAGAAGTTTCATTCCTTCTTCCACTAAAAAGTTAAATATTTCTTCTTTGCTAGAAAAATGATAATACAATGTACCTTTTGCAACGCCTACTGTAGCAGTTATTTCCTCTATGCTTGTAGCTTCATATCCTTTGTCTGCAAATAATTGCATAGCTGTTTCGAATATTTTTCTTTTTGTCTTATTCATTAACATATCTCCTATTTCTTTTAAATTTTAAAATAAAGAAATTTCTAATTTTTGTCCATTTACTTACTTTAACTACTAAATAAAATTTATTTGAATCTTTTTCTTCCATTATTTTCTCCTTTGTACAAACTCCTTTTTAGTTTACTATAATTATTCATTTTTATCAATATACTTTCTCTATTTTTCCAATTAATTCTATTCCGTCATTGTCTATAATTTTTGCTGTAACTATTTTATTTTGCAAATTATTTGCATTTTCTTGCATTTTTACCATTATATAATTAGTTGTATGGCCTTTATAATATCCATCTTCAAATTCTTCTATCAATACATTTAAATTTTCATTTATGTATTTTTTGTTTTGCTGTATTTCATTTTTATCGGATAATTCTATGAGTTTTTTACTTCTTTCTTCTTTTATATTTCCATCAATTTGATTTGGCATTTTCTCAGCTTTTGTACCATGTCTTGGAGAATATTTAAATATATGCATTTTATAAAAATTTATCTCTTTTAGAAAATTATAAGTAATATTAAATTCTTCATCTGTTTCCCCAGGGAAACCAACGATAATATCTGTAGTTAAAGCTACATTAGGATATGTTTTTCTTAATAATTCTGTAGCTTTTTTAAAATCTTCTGTAGCGTAATGCCTATTCATTCTTTTTAAAGTTGCATTACATCCACTTTGCAAAGATAAATGAAAATAGTCACAAATTTTTTCTAATTTGCTTAGTCTTTCTACAAATTCTTGTGTAATTAAAGTTGGCTCTAACGAACTTAGTCTAATCCTCTCTATACCATTTATTTTGTTTATTTCTTCTAATAAATCTATTAAGCCTATGTTTTCTTCTAAGTCTTTACCATATGATGCAACATGAATTCCTGTTATTACAATTTCTTTTATACCTTTTTTAGCTAAATCTTCTACTTCTTTTCTTACGTTTTCTATTTTTCTACTACGTATACGTCCTCTTGCATACGGAATTATACAGTATGTACAAAATTGATTACATCCATCTTGAACTTTTATTGCTACTCTATTCTTATCTGTGTAATTTACGCTTCCAAAGTCTACAAATTGTTTTTGATGCATAACATCTGATATATATGTTTTGGGATTTCTTTCTTTTAATTCTTCTTCAACATATTTTATAATTTCTGTTTTTTCACTTATGCCTAGAATTAAATCTATATCTTTTATTTCTTCTAATTTGTCCTTTGCAACTTGTGCATAACATCCCACAGCAACAACAATTGCATCTGGATTTAATTGTTTTGTTCTCCTAATCATTTGTCTAGACTTTTTATCTGAAATACTAGTCACTGTACAAGTATTAATTATATAAATATCTGATTTTTCTGTAAAATCCACTATTTCGTATCCATTTTGTAAAAATGCTTGGATCATTCCATTTGTTTCATATTGATTAACTTTACAACCTAATGTATAAAATGCAACTTTCATTTTATTTCCTCTTTCTAAAAATTTATAGCTATTATACCAATGAATTCACTTTTTTTCAAGTTAAAGAACCTTTGCTTATATGCAAAAAAATAATCTGCTAACATATTAACAGACTATTTTTTATAATTATTCTTCAGTTTTAGTTGTTTCTTCTGCTACAGTAGCTTCTGCTTTAACTTCTTCTGCAACTGGTTCTTCTTCTACAGCTGTTTTTACTGTAATTTCTTTATTTTCTATTCTAGCACCAATTAATTCTTTAGTTTTTGCAGCTTTACCTACTCTGTCTCTTAAGTAGTATAATTTAGCACGTCTTGCTTTACCTACTCTTACTAATTCTACTTTTTCTACTAATGGTGAATGAATTAAGAATGTTTTTTCTACACCAACACCAGAAGCTATTCTTCTAACTGTAAATGTAGCATTTAATCCTCCACCTTGTTTTTTTATAATGATTCCTTCAAATACTTGGATTCTTTCTCTGTTTCCTTCTTTTATTCTTTGGTGAACTCTTACAGTGTTTCCAACTTTAAGAACTGGTATCTTATCTTTTAAGTGTTCATGCTCTATTGATTTTATGATATCCATTATTTACTTCCTCCTTCTTTTAAATTTTTATATTCCTTTAACATTTTGATTTCTTCATCTGATAAGTTAATTTCTTTTAATAAATCTGGCCTTTTTAAATATGTATTTATTATCTCTTGTTTTTTTCTCCATTTTCTAACATTTTCATGGTGACCAGATATTAATACATCTGGAACAGTTTTTCCTAAAAATGTTTCTGGTCTAGTGTATTGTGGATATTCTAAAAGTCCATTTGTAAAAGATTCTTCTTGCACAGATTCTTCTTTTAAGACGCCTTTTACATATCTGCTAACACTATCTATTAAAACCATTGCTGGTAGCTCTCCACCAGTTAATACATAATCACCTATAGAAATTTCCTCATCTACGATTTCATCAATTACCCTTTGGTCAATACCTTCATAATGACCACAAAGCAATATAATGTTTTCTTCTTTAGCCAAATCCTGTACAATCTGTTGATTTAAAGTTTTCCCTTGTGGTGACATATATATAACTTTAGCATTATTACTCTTTATAGAACAATATGCGTCATATACAACATCTGGCCTTATAACCATTCCTGCGCCACCACCATATGGAGTGTCATCTACTTTTTTATGCTTATCTTTAGAAAAATCTCTAATATTTATTAAATTAATATCTATTAGTCCTTTTTCTTTTCCTCTTCCAACTATACTTTCATTTAATGCAGAAAACATTTCTGGAAAAAGAGTTAATACATTAAATTTCATTTAATTCTCCTATATTAATCCTGGTATAATTTTTATTACCATTTTTTTATTTTTCAAATCAACTTTTTTTACAACTTCAGCTATTGCAGGAATTAATATTTGCTTTCCGAGATTGTCTTTTACTACATATACATCATTACTACCAGTTGGAAATACATCTTCTATTTTTCCTAAATATTCATCATTGTCTGAATATACATCAATTCCTATTAAGTCTACAATATAATATGTATCTTCTCCTAGTTCTTCTTGGCTTTCTTTTTCTATCTTTAAATAGAAATTTCTATATTTTTCTGCCTCTTCTATTGAATTTATTCCTTCAAGCTTTAGTAAGACCTGGTTTTTATTATATCTTACCTGCTCGATTTTTACTTTTTTTAATTCGTTTTTAAGCTGTATATATATATACTTTAGCTCTTCAAATTTACTAATATCATCTGTAAAAGGATTTACTTTTACTACACCTTTTAATCCATTTGTATTAACAATTTGTCCAATCTCTATGTATTCCATATTAACCCCTTTTAGTTAATGAATTCAATTGTAACTTTTTTGTCTTCTTTTGATGCTATAGATTTCATTATTGATCTTATAGCTCTTGCTACTCTTCCTTGTTTACCAATAACTTTTCCCATGTCATCATCTGCAACTTTTACTTCGTATACAACTGATTTTTCACCATTTAATTCTTTAATAGATACTGCTTCTGCATTGTCTACTAAGTTTTTTATCATTATTTCTAAAACTTCCTTCATTTGTTAATCCTCCTGCATTAGTCTTTGTTTGCTAAGTCTATTAATTTTTTAACTGTATCTGTAGGTTTTGCTCCGTTTTTTATCCATGTTTGAGCAGCTTCTTTATCTAAAACTATTGTTGATGGTTTTGTCATTGGATCATATGTTCCTATTTTAGCTATAACTTTTCCATCTCTTGGACTTCTAGAGTCTGCTACTACTATATGATAAAAAGGTGCTTTTTTCTTTCCTTCTCTTTGTAGTCTTATTTTTACCATTTATTTCACCTCCTAAAAATCTAAGTATCTATTATTAATTTTTATTAATAATCTACATTTTAAAATCTTTTAAATTATTCATGTTCAAATTTTTCATCATGTTCCTCATTCCTTTTCCTGTTTTTATTTTTTTCATCATCTTTTGAGTTGTTTCGAATGAAGTCATGAATTTATTAATTTCTTGTACAGATGTTCCACTACCATTTGCTATTCTTTTTCTTCTACTTGCATTTAATAGTTTTGGATTTTTTCTTTCTTTATTTGTCATAGAACAAATAATAGCTTCTATTCTATCAAATTCTTTATCATCTACTTTTATGTCTTTAAGTTGATTCATTCCCGGAATCATTTTTATTAAAGATGAAAAAGAACCCATCTTTTTAACTTGTCTTAATTGCATTAAATAATCATTTAAATCAAAATTTTGCTTTTTTAATTGTTCTTCCATCTTTTTAGCTTCTTCTTCATCAAATGATTCTTCTGCTTTTTCTATTATTGAAAGCACATCACCCATTCCTAATATTCTTGATGCCATTCTATCTGGATGAAATTGCTCTATATCGCTTAATTTTTCACCTGTTGCAATATACTTTATTGGCTTTCCTGTTACCTTTTTTACTGATAATGCCGCACCACCACGAGTGTCTCCATCTAATTTTGTTAGTATTATTCCATCTAACCCAACTTTTTCATTAAATGTTGTTGCAACATTTACAGCATCTTGACCTGTCATACTATCTACCACTAATAAAATTTCTTGTGGCCTTACACTTTGTTTTACATTTTGTAATTCTTGCATTAGCTCTTCATCTATTTGAAGTCTTCCTGCAGTATCTAATATTATTACATCATTTAATTTTCTAATTGCTTCATCTATTGATCTTTTAGCTATATTTACAACATTTTTTGAATTTTCATCACTAAACACAGGAATATTAAGTTGCTTTCCTACTACTTGAAGTTGTTTTATAGCTGCTGGCCTATATACATCACAAGCAACTAATAGTGGTTTTTTACCTTGTTTTCTTAAAACATTGGCAAGTTTTCCTGCTGTTGTTGTTTTACCAGAACCTTGCAATCCAACTAACATTATTATTGTTGGAGCATTTGGCAAAAATGTAATCTTGCTTTCTGTTCCTCCCAATAATTCCACTAGTTCATCTTTAACTATTTTTATAATTTGTTGCCCTGGAGTTAAAGATTTTAAAACATCTTGGCCTAGTGCTTTTTCCTGAATTACAGCTATAAATTCTTTTACTATTTTATAGTTTACATCTGCTTCTAGTAATGCTAATTTAACTTCTCTTAACATGTCTTTTAAGTCAGATTCTGTAACTCTTACTTTCCCTTTAAATTTATTTGTTATATTTTGTAATTTAGAAGATAATCCTTCGAAAGCCATTATTCTCTCCTTATTTTAAATTAATTTCATTAATTCTACTTTTATAGAATTTATTTTTTCTTTGTCTTGTATTTCTAAATTATCTAATTTCGTTATTATGTCTTCAATAATTTTTTGTTGTTTTTCACTTTTTTTCATAAGACCTAATTTATGTTCTAAATCATATAATTTAGCTTCTCCACTTTTTATATTATCTCTTACTGCTTGCCTTGTAATATTATAATTTTCTGCAATTTCTGATAACGAATAATCATTGTTATAATATTGGTCCAAAATTTCAAATTGTTTCTCTGTTAAAATATCTTTATATATTTGTGATAATATACTTATTTCTATATTTTTTTCCACCATTACACCTTCTTTTTTGTAATGCTATTATACTTTACACTATTTTAGTGTAAATGTCAAGAGCTTTACAGAAAAAAATAGTAAGAAATCTCTCTAAATTCCTTACTATTTTTCTGATAGAATCTCCTCTGTTCAGAAATTCCAATTGTTAAAATATATTTCTTATTAATAATGTTTCTTTATCTATAATGTGATTTATAATAAATTTGCACTCATCAAGTTGTGGTATTGCCTGATTATATTCTTTTATGTCGATATTTCCTTTTATTAGTGTTATCTGTCTTTGTACTTTTTCTAGTTCATTATGCTCTATATAACATGATAATATGTTTAGATTTTTATGCCATTTTTCTTCTACTTCTTTTATTTTATTAGTTATTTTTTCTTCGTCTTTACTTTCACTTGTCATTTCATTTCTTAAATTTGATAATTCGTAATTTATATTAGAAAAAACATTTTTTGTATAGTTATTGCTTATTAAATCCATACTAAATATAACTATAACCACTAAAATGCATATAATAATTTCTTTATACATTTTTCTTTTTCCTTTCTTTTGCTTGGCAATAAAACTCTCCTTCTCCATCTATGGTTACAATTAATGCCTCTTTAGGTTTTATCTTAAATTTTGCAACTTGCTTTTCTAACCATTTATAGTCTTTACCTAACTTTCGTAAATTTTCTTCCATTACTACTCCATCTATAACTAGATCATATGCTATTCCTTCATATTCTGGCTTCATATTAAAATCTTTAACTATTACATTTCTCTTTTCTGGTTTTGGAACCACCGTTATTTGCCCACTAGTTTCTAATATAGCGTATTCAACATCTCCAATATTAAAAATATTATTAGCACGCAATCTTTCTTCTAGCTCATTTATAGTAAATCTTTCTTTCCTTAATATTTTCTCATCAATCTTTCCTCTATATATTAAAATAGAAGGTTTGCCACATATTATCTCTCTAAATTTTAAACTTTTCATGTTTAAAACAGAAATTATTAAGTGCATAACTAGTAAACCTAAAATTGGTATTAATCCATTTAAAATTGGAATTCCTACATCTGACATTGGTATAGAAGCTAAATCTGCAATCATAATGGATATTGCAAGTTCAAAAGGTTGAAGCTGACCTATTTCTCTTTTCCCCATTAATCTCATAATCAACAAAACAAATATGTATATAATTATTGCTCTTATAAAATTTGATAACATACTTTCACCTACTTTATTATTCAATTTTATTATTTCATCTTTTATTTTTTTTATTCAATTTTGAATATTTATTTTATTTTTGTAAATAATACTATTATGAAACCAATTTAAGGAGGTTTTATATAATGGCTGATAGTCAAATGAATGTAAAAGGAAATTTAACAACAAGTACCATGGGGCAAATACTATGGAGATTAGTAACATCTGCTGTAGTTTTAGCTATAACTGCTTTTTTCACTCCTGGTTTCTCTATTAATAATATTTGGACATTAGGTATTGCTGCTATAGTTCTTACAATTATGGACTTTTTAATTGCAAAATTTACTGGTTTACACGCTAGTAGTTTTGGTAGAGGTATTGTAGGCTTTGCTCTTGCTGTTGCAACATTGTATGCCACACAATTCTTTGTAGCTGGATACTCAATATCTTGGATTGCAGCAATAATTGGTGCCTTAATTTATGGAGTTGTAGACTATTTTATTCCTGGTACTCAAAGTGTATAATTCTAGAATAAATTTATATATTTTCTAGTAATTATATTTATAATTCTTTAGTACAGAAATTTTTATTAGTAACTACTACTAAAAGAATTTTTCTACTATACAACAAAAAAGCAAAGTATAAAACTTTGCTTTTTTAAATGCCTTATATATTCTTTTCTATAATTTCATTTTTGTTTTTATATATAGAATTTTCTGCAACTACACCTCTTACTGAAGATAACGGATATATATTTGTATGTTTTCCAATTACACTACCTGGATTTAATATAGAACCACAGCCTACTTCTACTTCGTCACCAATCATTGCTCCAAATTTTTTTAATCCAGTTTCTATTTGTTCTTGTTTATTTTTTACTATTACTAATTTTTTGTCCGATTTCACATTAGAAGTTATAGAACCTGCTCCCATATGTGCCTTATAACCTAATATTGAATCTCCTACATAATTATAATGAGGAACTTGTACTTTATTAAATAATATTACATTTTTTAATTCTGTAGAATTACCTACAACTGCTCCTTCACCCACAATTGCTTTTCCTCTTATAAAAGCACAATGCCTTACTTCAGCATTTTTTCCTATTATAGCTGGACCTGCTATATATGCAGTTGGCGCAACTTTTGCACTCTTGGCAATCCAAATGTTACCTTCTTTTTCCTCATATTCATTTTTATCTAGTTGCTTTCCTAAATTTATAATAAATTCCTCTATTTTAGGTAAAACTTCCCAAGGATATGTAGCTCCTTCAAAAATATCTTTTGCTATTGTTTCATTTAAATTATATAAATTTTCTATTTTACATTCTTTCATTTTGTTTCCTCCAATACTCATTATATAATTTGCTAGCTGTAGCTGGGCTATCTACTCCCTCTTTATTTTTTACAGGGGCAAAGTCTTCTTCTCTTTTTCCTCGTACGATAGATATTTGGTTAAAAAATTCAAAAGAGTCAAATATAAAATATTCAAATTTATACGCATTTGGTTCTTCTGGTTCTACCATTTTGCCATTTTCATCTATATAACTATATTTTTTATGTGCTTTATGATATTGTAAATTTTGCAAGCTTATTTTTTCTAGCGCTTTTGTGCTAAACAAATTGCACATTACATGAGATTCTCCAAATAATATTTCTCCATTTTCGTCTTTTGCCTCTATCATATCTTGTGGTAATTCTGAATATTCAATAACTTTTACTTTACCATCTTGAATACATAAAGAACCAATTCTTTCTGTTGGGCAATTTTTAAATATAGATCTTGTCGCAATCTCTGATTTTTCTTTTATAGCTACTCCCATTAGTAATGTATCTACCATTTTTAATAATACATTATCTATAGAACCTATATATACCCATTCAATTCCTTTTGATTTCATGTCTTCTAATACGCCTTTTACATACATAGATTTAAAAATACTACCATTTCCATCTGAAGCTTTCTTTATATTGTAGTTTTCATCTAATAGTATTTGACCATCTTCTGTTATTAAAGGTAATTCACCTTGTTCGAAAAATCCTATATATTCTTTGTTATATCCAAAATAATTATGTTCTTCCATAAATTTTACAATTTCGTCATTATTTTCATTGCTTGTCATAATATACCACGGAATAGTTACATTGTATTTTTTATTGGCTCTTTGCAATGTATCTACTATTATTTCGAATAAATATTTTGCATGTGGCTCTATTTCTATTTTAAAAGTACCTTTTGGTCCTTTATATCCTAATCTTGTTCCTTGGCCACCAGACATTGTTACTACTGCAAATTTATTGTTTTTCACAATACCTGCTCCTACTTCTTCATACATTTCTTTCTCTTCATTAGATATTTTATCTGGATTTAAAGATTTTATTGGTTTTAATTCTCCTACGTCTACTTCAGCTTCTTCTTTAATATTATTATATAGTTCTCTTAATTGTACAAAGTTTATATCATGTAATTCTTCAATTATTTTTTTTCTTGTTTCTTTATCTACATTTTCTAGTATTTTTAAAGTTCTAGTTTGATTATATATTTTTAAATTCTCTATTAAATTTTCTTCTTTCATATTAAACCTCCAATTCACTGTTTCATTCTATCATATGATTTTTTATTTTGCAATGTTTACAATTTACCTATATTTTTTAAGTTTGTGGAATATCTTTATAACCTTACTAATATACTTAACTAAAGTAACTTAGTACAAACATTTTCTATGAGGAGGTATTTTATAAATGGAAAATATTAATGTATACGAAGATATTGCTAAACGTACAGATGGTGATATCTATGTTGGTGTAGTTGGACCTGTTAGAACCGGTAAATCTACTTTTATAAAAAAATTCATGGATTTGTTGGTTATTCCCAATATCGAAAATGAATATAAAAAAGAACGTGCCACAGATGAATTGCCCCAAAGTGCTTCTGGTAGAACTATTATGACAACAGAGCCTAAATTTGTTCCGAATGAGGCTGTAGAGATAACAATTAGCAATAACATTAAATTAAGAACTAGATTAGTAGATTGTGTTGGATATTTAGTAAATAACGCTATTGGATATTTAGAAGATGATATGCCAAGAATGGTAAAAACTCCTTGGTCAGAAGAAGAAATTCCATTTGAGCAAGCTGCAGAAATAGGTACAAAAAAAGTAATAGAAGAACATTCTACAATAGGTATTGTAATGACTACAGATGGTAGTTTTACAGATATCCCTAGAGAAGATTATATTAATGCAGAAGAACGTGTAATTAATGAATTAAAAACTTTAAATAAACCTTTTGTAATTGTTTTAAACTCTGAAAATCCAAATTCTGAATATACACAAGATTTAGCAAAAAAATTAGAATTAAAATATGAAACAACTGTAATTTCTATTAATTGTTCAAATTTAACTCTTAATGATATAAATAATATATTTTCTAAAGTTTTATACGAATTTCCAATTAATGAAATTAATATGAACTTTCCAAAGTGGATAGATATATTAGACGAATCACATCCTTTAAGAATGGCTTTATTAAAAGATTTAAAAATTTCTTTTGAGAAAGTAAAAATTTTAAAACAAATAGAAAACTGTATACAATCCTTGTCTTCTTCTGAAGTTATTCAAAGAGCATGTATAGATAAAATAGAACTGGGAACTGGAAGTGTTTGTATTTCTGTTAATTTAAAAGAAAATTTATTTTATAATGTTTTAACCGAAATGTCTGGTGTTTCTATTTCTAATGATGGTGACTTATTTAAGACCATGTCTGAATTTTCTGAAGTAAAAAAAGAATATGATAAAATTTCATTTGCATTAGAAGAAGTTAAAGCAAAAGGTTATGGAATAGTTACACCTGCAATAGATGAATTAATTTTAGATGAACCAGAAATGGTAAAACAAGGCTCTAGATTTGGTGTTAAATTAAAAGCAAAAGCCCCTTCTATACATATGATAAGAGCAGATATAGAAACCGAAGTTTCTCCAATAGTTGGTTCTGAAAAGCAATCTGAAGAATTGGTAAATTATTTATTGTCTGAATTTGAAAATGACCCTAAAAAAATTTGGGAATCTAATATTTTTGGAAAAAGTTTGCATGAACTTGTTAATGAAGGATTACAAAGTAAATTATCACATATGCCTGAAGATGCACAAATAAAGTTGCAAGAAACTTTAGAAAGAATTGTAAATGAAGGTAGTGGAGGATTAATTTGTATTATCTTATAAATTGTTTTATCTTAAAAGCTAGTTGCACACAAAAATGCGGGAAGAAACTACTTCTTTCTTCCCGCATTTGCACATGTTACTTGCTACATTCTTTTAAAAATCTTTCTTGTACAATTTTTATAGGTAATTTTATGCAACCTTCTTCTATATCTAGTACTGGATTTGATAGTTTTATTTCACTTCCTTTATACTCTGCTATTAGTTCAAATGACTCTGCAATATTTTCATTATATTTAATGATTTTTACATTTTCATCATCTGTTACTATCATGTAATCAGGCAGTTCTGGATAAAATAGTGGCTCTATTTTTTTTCCTTCAATTGGTATCATATAAAATTGCTCTCCCACAATGCCTAACATATACAGTTCATTTTCCATTCTTACTAAATATTTATATGGTTCTGGTAACCAATGTGCGTTATCAACTGCACTAAATTTATTAATAATTTGTACTCGTTCTTTTCCTGCAAATTTTCCACTAAAATTTATAAGCAGCTTACCAATAATTTGTGGAGCACATTCATCTACCGGCTTACATTCTAAAACTTCATCTAGAACTTCTAATGTAACCATAAACCCAATTTTATTTAACAGCTGTTTTGCATTTGGAATAATTATATGATATGCCTTAGTTTTTCCTGCAAGGAAAACCTGTATTTTTTTAAACCATAAAATTTCAGCATTTTTTTCTTCTACTAAAATTTTCCCACTATTATAATCATAAATGATTGAACTCTCTTTATAGTGTTTTTTTAGCAATATTAAATTATACTCTTCTATCTCTTCAAAATCTTCAAAACCTGAAATTTCTTCCACAACATATGGTACTTCATCAAAAGCTGAAACTGTTTCTGGAATAGTTGATTCATCATTTTCAGAAAAGTTGGAAAGTTCATAAAACATATGACCTTCTTTCTGGTCTATATATGTTTTAAACATAAATACATCTCTTTCTTGAGAATACAATATCTTAAAAAATGATGTTATACTTTTTAAGATAATCCTTTCGTTAAAAATAACATAAGTCATTCCACAGTCGTTTTCTAAAATATGAATATTCCATTCATTTAGCTTAGTTGAATACCGGTATTTTCTCGTTACATCTCTTAAATTCCTTCCTCCACTCATACAAAAAATTTTTGCCTTTAATTTCGCATCTTTTAACATGTCTTTTTCCTCCTGGCATTACGCCTTATTTAGATTTTATTACCAAGTTACCAACCTAGTATAACATATTGCTAATGCAACGTCAATTTATGTAAATCAAAAATTGAAATTGCTTTATCTCTTTTTCAAGCATATTTCAACTCTTTATTATTATACTTAATTTTTATTATTCGTAGTCTTCTTTACTAAGTTCTGGATATACAAATATTGCTCCACCTTCTGAAACTTGTCCGCTTGGAAAATGGGTTTTATTAAAATTTATTTCTCCCTTTAAGAAATATTTAGTCCTTGCAGATTTTGGTGCTTTTCCATTTCCTATAATAGTTGGGTCATCCCATGTAACGTCTATAGCATACCAGTTATTATTTAAAAGTACATAATTCCAAGCATGAGCTTCTGTTTGTCCTGATGAATTTGTTCCTGTTCCTACTATTTCTACACATGGAATGCCTACAGCATCTAGTAAGTATTTAAATGATTCCGCATATCCTTCGCAAACAACTTTTCTTTCAATTAATGCTCCATATATATTCCTAGTATTTATTTTTACCATAGAAGTGTCATATTCTATATGATCCACTAAAAAATTGTGTATTCTTTTTATTTTCGTATAAGCATCATCATTTGCTACTTGATTTGTAATATCTTTTTTTATAGTTTCTAAACTATTTAACGCCTCTTCTACTTCTGCTTTAGACGAAAATTCTTCTGTTAAATAACTTCCTTCTTCAGATGGTTCTATTGCTACCGTATATTTTGTGCCTAAAATATTAGTTTTTGAATAAATCATAAGAACCATTTTTGTTACATCTATGTAAAAAACCTCTGGATAATCTAAGCAAAATGCATCTAATGCTGCTTGATATGCTACATTTAGCTTTTCATTTCCACCTTCTTCATTTAATAAACTATTAAATTTCTCTCCAAATTCGATTTTTGCAGTTCCTGTTTTTAAATTTTCTATATTACTTTCTACTGCTGAATAAATTGTTTTAGCAGTAGAATCTAACTGATCATAATAGTATTTATATCTTGCAGATGATATTACATTATTATTATTTGCAGATTGAACATCTAGATTGCTAGATATTGTACCAGTTCCACTACTTTCTGTTGGCTCTAATGGTTTTATTGTTTCATTACTAACTTCATTGGTTCCTGTAACAAATGATAAAATATTATTTGTATCTATCTGCATATATTCTACAAAAAAATATGCTAATCCTCCAATTATTCCTAGCATAAAAATTATTAATATAAATGTTAAAAATTTATTTTTCATAAGTAATCTCCTATTATATTTTATACATTTTAATTATATCATTTACATTATAACATTGTACATAGTAATTTTTTTCAAATTTGTACATATTTTTTTATTTATTGGAAAATACTATTTTTAATAATTATATGTAGGAGTATATTAATGAAACTATCACGTTTAAAACAAGCTTTTAGTAATTTAATAACTTATAAAGTTCCTAAAGATTCTTACGATTTTTCTTTAAATATATCTACTTCTAAAAACATAACATATGAGTCTAATGAAAACGTTTCTAGTAATTTAAAGGATAATAAAAATATTATAGACAGAAAATATAATACTTTAATAAATAGTGATATTATAATTAGAAACTTCAAATTAAAATCTAATAATATTCCTTATTCTGCTTTTATTATTTATATAGATGGTATGTCAGACTCAAATTTAATTAATCAATTTATCTTACAACCACTTATGTTAAGAAACAAAGCAAATACTTATAAAACACAAAGTTTAAAAACATTTAATAAAGGAAAAAAAGTTATAATTCAAAAAGATTCTAATAATTTAGCAATAGAAATAGAGAATTCGTTGTTACCACAAAATTCATTAGTAAAAGAAACTAGTTTTGACAATATTTTTTCTGCAATTAATATGGGAAACTGTGTACTTTTTGTAGATAGTCTTTCTATTGCATTTAATTTAGACGTAAAAGGATTTAAGCAAAGGAGTATAAGCTCTCCTAATAATGAAATAATTATAAAAGGACCTCAAGAAGCATTTGTAGAATCTATACGTGTAAATACTTCACTTATACGTCGTGCAACTAATACTGAAAACCTAGTTATAGAAAATGTTTTAGTAGGCAAATTAAGTAAAACACCATGTAGTATTTGTTATTTAAAAAATATTGCAAATTCCAATTTAGTTGCAGAAGTTAGGTATCGTTTAAATAATTTAGAAATAGACTCTCTCCTATCCACTGGTCAATTAGAACAATTAATATGTGAAGATAATAAATTTAATATTCCACAAGTATTATCTACCGAAAGACCAGATAAAGCCGCTAAAAATTTATATGATGGTAGAGTTGTTATATTAATAAATGGCAATCCTTATTGTCTTATTCTTCCAGCCACTATAATTGATTTTATTTCTTCGCCAGAAGATACAAATTTACGCCCAATGTTTGCTAACTTTTTAAAGTTTTTACGTTTTCTTGCAATGGCTATTACATTATTATTACCTAGTATATATATTTCTATAGTAAATTTCCATCAAGAATTGTTACCTTCCGAATTATTATTTTCCTTATTAGCTTCTAGAGAAAATGTTCCCTTTCCTATTATCTTTGAACTATTTGTAATGGAAATTTCTTTTGAATTAATTCGAGAAGCGGGTCTTAGAGTTCCTTCCCCTATAGGACCTACAATTGGAATCGTTGGTGCTTTAGTTTTAGGTCAAGCAGCTGTAAGTGCTAGTATCGTAAGTCCTTTTCTTATAATAATAGTAGCTATTACTGGTATTGCTTCATTTGCAATTCCAGACTTTTCATTTGGCTTTCACTTAAGAATCACTAGATTTTTATTTACTATCTCTGCATATATAGCTGGATTTTTAGGAATTGCAATAGGCTTATATTTATATATATGTATCCTTTGTAGTATTAAATCGTTTGGTGCTTCGTATTTAAATCCAAATGATACGATAAATTTTAATACAAAATCTAATAATTTTTTAGTTTTGCCAACTTGGATGCAAGAATTTAGACATAAATATCTTAAACCGAAAAAGGAACGCGCACAAAATGAAATAAGTATGAAATGGAGGCACCCTAATGAATAATATAAAATTAAGTAATATTGAAGCCATTGGCTTAGTTTTAATAATAATAATAAATCATATTATACTTAATTTTTCCAAAAGTATTATTTCTACAACGACTTCTGCTTCCGCTCTTAATATTTTATTCATTGGCATTATTTTAATTTTATTTGTACAACTATTATTATTTTTGTTCAAACATTTTTCTGGTCAAGATATTTTAGATATTTCACAATATCTGGGTCGGAAAAATTTTAAAAATTATAACTGGAATCTTATTTATACTTTATTTTATAATTTTTACAAGCGTACTTCTTAGAAGTTTTTCAGAAAATTTAAAAATAATCTATTTAGATAAACTACCTATAATTGTAATAGTTTTAATTTTTATATTTGCGATTACTTTTGCTAATAAGCTTGGTTTTAAAACTATTTCTAGAGTAAATTTATTAATCTTACCTGTAATTATATTTTGCATTTTCTTTGTTATTATTGCAAATTTAAAAAATTACGATTTTAATGGTCTATTTCCTATTTTAGGTAAAGGATTTAAAACCACATTTTTTACGGGGTTAAGTAATCTATTTGCTTTTTCTAGTATATCTATATTATACTTTTTGCCACCTTTACTGGAAAATAACACATCATTTAAACGTGTTGCAAGAATTTCTACAATATTTTCTATTATATTATTCTTTTTGGGTATAATTTCATTTTTGGCATTGTTTCCATTTATTAGAAACAGTGAAGAAATAATGGCTTTATACTTAGCTACAAGATATATAGAATTTGGCAGATTCTTCCAAAGGCTTGATGCAATCTTTTTGCTAGTTTGGACCATAGGCGTTATAAGTTATTTATGTATAGCATTTTCAATATCTATTAACATATTTAAAAAAATTTCCAATATTGTAGATAGTAATGGAATATTATATTGTTTTTCTGGAATAATTTATATCCTTAGCTTAATGCCTACTAATTTAGCACAGTTAAATTATATCGAAATAAATATTTTTAAATACGTTATTTTTATTTTATTATTTGCTTATAGTCCTTTAGTTCTGGTTTTTGCAAATATAAAAAAGAGATTGAGAGGTGGAAAAAATGAAAAAATTCCGTAAATTTTTACTTCATTTTCTCATATTTTGTATTCTTTCTATCTTAATTTTTTCTCTTTCTGGTTGTTACAGTGTTCAAAGCATAGACGATTTAGCATATGTTGTTGCATTAGGCATTGATTTAGGGAAAAATAATAATTTGGAACTCACTGTACAACTTACATTTCCTAATAGTGCAGATAGCAGTTCTTCTTCTGGAGAAGCTGCACCAACTATTATAAATAGTGTAGAGTGTTCTTCTATTAATAGTGGAATTAGCTTACTTAATAGTTATGTTAGTAAAGAAATTAATTTATCACATTGTAAAGTCTTAATATTTTCAGAAGCAATTGCAAGTAGAGGAATCGAGTCTGAAATATATACTCTCTCTAATCAAGTAGAAATACGACCAGATTGTAATATTATTATTTCAAAATCCTCTGCTAAACAATATATTACAAATTCTAAACCAGAATTAGAAAATTTAGTAGTAAAATATTATGAATTAACCCCATATTCTAATGAATATACTGGGCATATAACAAATGCAACTATATCTAATTTTTTTAATGCCCTAAGTTCAAATTATGGTGATCCTGTTGCTATTTTGGGTAATGGAAGTAAACTTTCTACTACACCATCTACTACTCATATAGATCCAGAACAAGAATTTAATATAGTTGCAGGTGAAAATCCTTTAGTAGAATATGAACGCAAAAGTGAGAATTTAGGTCTTGCAGTTTTTAAACAATCTAAATTAGTTGGTGAACTAACTGCTTTTGAAAATTTATTGCATTTAATATTAACAAATCAATTTGAATCTAGTGTAATCTCTATAGAGAATCCCTATAAAGAAGATTCAGCAATAGATATTGCATTATATTTTCATAAAAACACAAAAATAAATGCAAAATTAGTAAATGGCTCTCCTTATGTTAAATCTACAATATATTTAAATGCTAGGTTGCTTTCTGTAGATAAAAGTTCTGAAAGTCTTACACCAGAAAAAATTAAAAACTTAGAAGTTTTAATAAATTCATATCTGGAAAATGCTTTTCTAGATTATCAATATAAAACAGCTAAAGTTTTTGAAGCTGACATAGATAATGTTGGAAAAAATTTAATTAAGAATTTTAAAAATGATAAAGAATGGAGTAATTACAACTGGCCTAGTAATTATAAAAATACTTTTTTTGCCGTTGACGTAAAAACAAATATAAAATCAAGTTTTTTACTAGCAAGTTAGGAGCGTAAATATGTTTTTTTTAATTTTAATTATTTCAATCATTATTTTTTGTAAAACCGTTAATTATGCTTTGTACGAAATAAATGTAAATTCTAATAAACCTGCTGGTATTCTAATTATACTAATGTCATTTATCGTTTTAATCTTTGCACCATTTGTTAGTTTACTTAGGTAATCGCTATGTATTTTTTGATTAGCAATCTTTCCTAAAAACCTTTTTATATTATTACTTTTTATAAAAAATAATAAGCATACTTTAATTTTTTATAGCCTAACTTTACTATAAAATTTTAAGTATGCTTTCATTTATTTTAAATTTCCATTATTCTTTTAAAAGATATTCTTTTTTCTTGTTTATTTGCATCTATTACTTCTATATTTATTTTATCTCCTATTTTAAAAGTTTCCTTTGACCTTTCTCCTATTAGAATTTTATGGTCTGGATCATATTCATAATATTCATCACCTAAATTTTCGAACCTAATAAGTCCTTCTACAGTATTTTCTAGCTCTACAAATACTCCAAATTGTGTAACTCCCGAAATTATACCTTCATACTTCTCACCTATTTTTTTACTCATATATTCTGCTTTCTTAATATCTATACTATCTCTTTCTACTTGTGTTGTAATTTTTTCTCTATCTGATGATTGTTTTGCATCATTCTCTGCTATTTTACTATACAATTCTACTTTCTTTTCTGATAAAGTATAATTATTTTTTAAATATTTAGATATAATTCTGTGTATAAATAAATCTGGATATCTTCTAATTGGAGATGTGAAATGGCAATAATATTTACTTGCAATTCCAAAATGTCCTTTGTTTTCTGAGTCGTATACAGCTACCTTCAATGTTCTTAAAATCATATTAGAAACGATTTTCTCTTCTGGTTTTCCCTCTACCTCTTTTAAAATTTTAGCAAATTCTGCTGGATATATTTTACCTTCTTTTATATGAATTTTATATCCAAAATTAAATAATAATTTATTTAGCTCTGCAACTTTTTCCATATCTGGATCTTCGTGTACACGATATATAAATGGAGCTTTAAGCCAATAAAATTTTTCTGCAATAGCTTCATTTGCTGTCAACATAAACTGTTCTATTATCTCATTTGCAAATGTAGTTTCGTATTTTTTTACATCAATTGCATATCCATCTTGGTCTAATATAATTTTACTTTCTGGAATGTCTAAATTTAAATATCCTTTTGTTATTCTTTTATCTTTTAATATATGTGCTAATTCTTCCATAAGCTTAAATTTTGGTATATAATCTTTATATTTTTCTACTATTATGCTATCTGAATTGTCTAATATAGCTTGAACATCTTTATATGACATTCTTTTTGTAACATTAATTATTCCTTTAAATACATCACTAGAAATTAATTTTCCCTTTCCGTCTATTTCCATAGAAATAGATAATGTATACCTATCTTCGCCTTCATTTAAACTACAAATTCCATTAGAAAGTTCTCTTGGAAGCATTGGAATAACTCTATTTAACATATATATACTTGTTCCTCTTAACAATGCTTCCTTATCTAGCAAACTATTTTCTTTAACATAATTACTTACATCTGCTATGTGTACATCTAATTTATAATTTCCATTTTCTAATTTTCTTACACATACCGCATCATCTAAGTCTTTTGCGTCTTCTCCATCTATTGTAAAAATATTATATTTTCCTCGAAGATCTTTTCTATCTTTCACATCATCTAAATTAATTTTGTCACCATATTTTTGTGCTTCTTTTACAACTTCTTTTGGAAATCTATATGGTAAATCGTAATCTTTAATTAAAGATAACATATCTATTCCTGCTTCATTTACATTTCCTATTACCTCTAAAATTTTGCCTTCTGCTTTCTTACCTTTTTGTGGATATTTGGTAATTTGTACTAACACTTTGTGATTATTTCTTGCTTTTCCAAAATTCTTTTTAGAAATAAAAATATCTCTACATAGCTTTTTGTCATCTGGAATTACAAAACCAAAATTCTTATTTTTTTGAAAAGTACCTACTAATGTATCTTTTTGATGTTCAATAACTTTTAGTATTATACCTTCCTTTCTTGCTCCTCTAGATTTCTTTTTTAACTTTACCAATACTCTATCTCCACTAAAAGCATCTTTTGAATCTTCTCTTGCTATATAAATATCGTCTTCTTCACCTTCCACAATTACGAATCCAAATCCTCTTTCATGTCTTCTAAAAATTCCTTCTATAAATTTTTTTTCTTCCTCCATTTTTATCTCCTTATCTACTTTTTAATAAGAACATATACGTTAACAAAATCAAATATTTATACATATACATATGCAAAATTGCTTTACGCGTATTAAAATGTTCTATAATTAAAATTTAAAGTTTTCTATATAATAAAAGAAAAAAGCAGTATTAAGCTGCTTTTCTTAGTATATCCCATTATTTTATTAACATAAATACAATTCCTAAAATAACTGTTAAAATTGCAAAAATAATTCCTAATATAATTGTCCATCTTTTTTGCTTTCCTGCTTTTGTTCTTCCTTTATTTTTGTCATAAAAATTATTTGTTGCTGAATCTGTAATTGCTCCAGAAGCTCCATTATCTTCTTTTTCTTGAACTAATGTTAATATAATAATTGCTGCAGCAACTATTATGTATATTGATATTAATACATATTTTAATATTTCCATTTTGTAATTCCTCCCAAGTTTAAAACTTTTTTAATTTTAACATATATATTTTATAAAATCAAATATTTTATTTTTTTATGTTACTTTTTATTTGCTTTTAATTTTTTCAATAATATATTATTTTTCATCTCTTTTTCTGGTATTCTATCTGTAACTATATTTTTTATTAATATTTTCTTTAACATTTCTTCTGATACATTCTCTACTAAATTGCCATCTTTTGCAATAGATACTTTACCAGTTTCTTCTGATACAATAACTACAATTGCATCCGACTCTTTAGATATACCAATTCCTGCTCTATGTCTTGTTCCTAGTTCTTTAGCAATGTCTTGGTCGCTTGCTAATGGTAACATACATGCTGCTGCTTTTATTTTATTATGACTTATAACAACAGCTCCATCGTGTAGTGGAGTCTTTGGTACAAATATATTTGTTAATAACTGTGGTGACACATCTGCATCAATTGCAATTCCTGTATCTATAATATCTTTAATACCTATGTCTCTTTCTATTACTATTAATGCTCCAATTTGCCTTTTAGACATCTCTTCTGCTGCAATTACTATTTTGTATATATCTTCTTTATTCTTTGTTTCTATATCATCTGTAAATCCCAGATATTTCCTTAGCTTTTTACTTCCTAGTTGCTCTAATGCTCTTCTTATTTCTGGCTGGAAGATAATAATTAAAGCTAAAACTCCAAAACTAATTACTTTATCTAATATTGCATGTAATATATTAAGTCTAAGTACACCACTAAGCCATGTTACTATTAGTAATAATAAAATTCCTTTTAATACTTGCCATGCTCTAGAATCTTTTGTTAATTTTAATATTTTATATGCTAAAAATACTACTATTGCTATATCTATTAAAAATAATACTAAATCTATGGGATGTTCCCACATTTGCATAATTCGAGATAAAATGTTAGTTTGGTAAAATTCTGAAATTCCTGTAATTATATCATCTTTCATTATTCACTCCCTATTACATACCAATTAAATAGTATATTAAAGTTCCCCCTATGCTTACTATCATTAGCGCTGCTAAAATGCCTGCTGTTATTTTTACAAAAATATTACTTATTGAGTATTTCTTTTCTTTTTTAGACATTTTATTTCCTCCCTTGTAATACATAATTCGAATATAGTTTAACACATTTTACTTTCTTTGTAAACTACAATTTTATTCCTTTTCCATTTCTAGAATAGGGATTTTAAGGACCGTCCCAAAAATCCCGGAAGCGGTCCTTAATTGTTTGTGTGTTATTTTCTTAGTTTAGCATTTAGTTTTTCTTCTAATTCTTTTATTATTTGTTCCATTATTGGATTTATTTCTTCATCACTCATTGTTTTATTTTTATCTCTAAATTTTAAGCTATATGCTATGCTCTTTTGGTTTACTCCTATTTTTTCATCACGGTATATGTCAAATAGTTTTAATTCTTCTAAATTTTTCTTAGCTTTTTTTGTTATTATGTTTTCTATTTCTCCTGCTGTAACACTTTCATCTACTAAGATTGCCAAATCTCTTTCTACTGCTGGGTATTTTGGTATCTCTACATATTTTTTATTAATCTTAGCATATCTAGCAATTTTTTCTAGATTAATTTCTGCAATATATACCCTATCTTTTATTTCGTAATTATTTGCTACTACAGGGTGTATTTCTCCAAATGTTACTATTATGTCATTTCCTATTTTTAAATTTGCTGTTCTTCCTGGGTGGTATATTCTATTTTCTAATTCTTTTTCTATATTATATCTTTGGACACCAGCTACTTCTAAAATATTTTCTATTAATCCTTTTAATGTGTAGAAATCTACATCATCACCATATTCTCCTATTGTAAGAATTAATTCTTCTTTTGGTAATTTGTTTTCTTCTACTTCATTTAATTCGTCTTTATAACTTCTAGATATATCATATAATTTAACATTTCTATTCTTTTTATTGTAATTTGTTTCTAAAGTTTCCATCATACTTGGAACTGTAGAAGTTCTCATAATTGTATAGTCTTCACTTAATGGATTACTAATTTTTATAGATTGCTTTCTTAATATATCTTCTTTTGGCAAATTCATTTTGTCTAAATCTTTTTCGCATATAAAACCATATGTATATATTTCAGATAAACCACTATTTATTAATAAATTTCTTAAGTCATTTACTATTGTTTGTTTTTTATTTCTTCCACCTAAAGTTGTTTCTGCTTTTACCAATGTTGTTTCTAATTTATCATATCCATAAAATCTTATTATTTCTTCTGCTATATCGGCTATTCCTTCTAGGTCTTGTCTATAATATGGTGGAATTAATGTGTCACCTTCAACTTTAACATCTAGTTTTGTTAATATGTTTATCATTTCTTCTCTTGTAACATTTGTTCCCAACAAATTGTTAATTCTATTAACATCTAATTTTATAGTATTAACTTTTTGCTTGTTTGGATATATGTCTATTATACCATCTACTGCTGTTCCTATTTGTAATTCTTCTATTAATTGAACTGCTCTATTTACTACTCTTTCTGAATTTTCTGGTGATAAACCTTTTTCATATCTACTAGAAGCTTCTGTTCTTAATCCTACTTTTTTTGCTGTTTTTCTTATATTACCACCATAAAATACTGCAGATTCTAATACTAATGTTTGTGTATCATTTGTTATTTCAGAATTTTCTCCACCCATTACTCCTGCAATACCTATTGCCTTTTTATTATCTGCAATTACTAACATACTTTCATCTAATGTTCTTTCTATTCCATCTAAAGTAGTAATATTTTCATTTGCACCTGCTCTTCTTACTATAATATTTTTTCCATCTATAGTGTTTATATCAAAAGCATGCATTGGTTGACCTAGCTCTAACATAACATAATTTGTTATATCTACTATATTATTTATACTCTTTACACCACAAGCATTTAGTCTTCTTACCATCCATTTTGGTGATGGTCCAATTTTTACATTTTTTACTACTCTTGCTACATATCTATAGCATAAATCTGGAGCTTCTATTTTTACTTTTAATCCTTCTAGTTCTTCTTTTGCTTCTACTTTCATATTTTGTAAATCTGCTCTTGGATTTTTGAATTCTTGTTTTAATGAAACTGCTGTTTCTCTTCCTAATCCTTCTATAGATAAGCAATCTGGTCTATTAGGAGTTATTTCAAATTCTATAATATCTTCTTTTAGGTCTAACACCTTTACTATATCTTCGCCAATATTTTTTTCATATTCATCATCTAATATAAATATTCCATCTACAACTTTATCTGGATAATTTGCAGGATCTATTTCTAATTCTTCCATTCCACACATCATACCTTGTGATTCTATTCCACGAAGTTTTCCTGTATTTATTTTTACACCACCTGGAAGTTTAGCACCATCTTTTGCAACAGGTACGATTTGTCCACTTGTTCCTACTTTTATGTTTTGAGCTGCTGTTACTATTTGTAATATTTCTCCATTTCCAACATCTACTTTTGTAATTACTAATTTATCTGCATCTGGATGTTTTGTAACTTCTAATATTTTTCCTACAACAACATTTTTTATATCTCCACCTTTAGATTCTACACCTTCAACTTTAGAACCTGTAAGAGTTAATATATCTCCTAATTCTTGAGCTGTTTTATCTATATTAGAATATTCTTCTAACCATTCTATACTTGCTTTCATTCTTCTTCTTCCTTTCTAACTAAATTATTATTTATTACATTTATGCTTAAAATTGTTTTAAAAATCTAACATCATTTTCATATAATAAACGTAAGTCATCTATACCAAATTTTGCCATAGCAATTCTTTCTACACCGAATCCAAAAGCAAATCCTGAATATTCTTCTGGGTCTATTCCACAATTTCTTAAAACATTTGGATGAACCATTCCACAGCCTAAAAGCTCTATCCAACCTTCTCCTTTACAAGTTCTACAACCCTTTCCGCCACATACGAAGCATGAAACATCAACTTCTGCACTTGGTTCTGTAAATGGGAAATGATGTGGTCTAAATCTTAATTTAGTTTTTTCTCCTAAACAAGTTTTAGCAAATGCCTCTAGTGTTCCTTTTAAATCTGCCATAGTTATATTTTTATCTATTACTAATCCTTCCATTTGATGGAATACTGGTGAGTGTGTTGCATCAACACTATCTGAACGATAAACAGCACCTGGGCATATTATTTTTATAGGAGGCTTTTTGCTTTCCATTACTCTTGCTTGAACAGGTGATGTTTGTGAACGAAGCACAATATTATCATTTATATAAAATGTATCTTGGCTATCTCTTGCTGGATGATCTTCTGGTGTATTTAACTTATCAAAATTATACATAGCAAATTCTACTTCTGGACCATCAGCTATTTCGTATCCAAGCCCTATAAATATATCTTCTATTTCTTTATTTATTCTTGTTATTGGGTGCATAGAACCTAAATTAATTTTTTTAGAAGGTTCTGTTACATCTATTGTTTCTGTTTTTAGTCTTTCTTCTAATTCTTTATTTTTTAATTCTGCTTCTTTACTAGAAATTAAATTTTCTAGCACATCCCTTGTTTCATTAACAATACTTCCTATAACTGGTCTTTCTTCTTTAGATAAATTTCCCATTTCTCTTAAAATTAATGTAAGCTCACCTTTCTTACCTAAGTATTTTACTCTTACATCATTTAAATTCTTTAGCTCTACTACATTTTTAATTTCTTCTGTAGCTCTAGCTTTAATTTGTTCAATTTTCTCTTTCACTTTATTTCCTCCTTACCATAATAAAATATTTTAATCATTATTAATGCCATAAAATTTAGCATTCGACATAATTTTTTAGTACGCAAAAAACGAGCAATTCGCCATAGGACGAATTACTCGTGGTACCACCTAAATTTATTAATATAAATTATGTTTATTGTTATTGCATAATTATTATTAACCTTATTAAAGTTTTAACGTTACAACCGTCATTTCCTACTATTTTCAAAAATGAACCAAAAAAGTGAATTTTCTATTAATTATGTTTTGTGATTTGCACCAACCATCACTTCTCTTAAAACAATTTAATTAATATACTTTGCTTTTTTCTAGGCTTATTATTTAATATGCTTAATATATTAACATAACTTTTTTCAAATTGCAATACTTAAGTTTTAATCTTCTTCGTTTAAATATTTTTTAGTAAATTTAAATTGTATTATTACACCTAGTATAAACAATATTATATCAATTAAAGTTATTATTGCAAATGTTTCTCTTTGTATCTTTTCTACTTGCTCAATATAATTATTTTGGCTTTCTATCATTTTATTTTTGTCTTCGTCTTTTAACTGTTCATTGTTCCTTACTTCTTCTATAGCTGATTCATTTACATTTTTTAATCCAATCATTGTTACAGCATAGTTTAATGTATTAAATAAAGTAACAGCTGACATAACAATTATATAAAAAATAATTATGTTTCTTTTAAACTTTTTTAAATTTACACTATCCATTTTCCTTGTTTTAAATACATCTGATGTTGCAAGTTTAGTAGGAAAAAATATTAGTATTCCCATTGTTATAATAGAAAAAATAGATAGTACTAACATATTAGCTTTTCCTAACATAAAATAAGTTATTACTGCTAATATTATAGATATTGCAATATAGTATAATATAAATCTCCAAATAAATGCCCATGTCATTTTTCCAGAAGTTTTTAATTCTCTTTCCATAATTATTATCCTCCGTAAATTGAAATCTTTATTCTTTATCTAGTAAGTCCTTAATTGTATGCCATGCTAGTACTGCACATTTTACTCTTGCTGGCATATTAGAAATATTTTTAAATGCTATTGCTTCTTCTAGTTTTTGTAATTCTCCCTCATCTGTTATTTCCCTTTTTATCATTCCTATAAATATATTAATAATTTCTAAAGCCTCTTCTTTAGTTTTCCCTATTAATGTATCTATCATAATAGATGTAGAAGCTTGCGATATAGCACACCCTTGACCTGTAAATGCTAAATCTTCTATTACATTATCTTTTATTTTTATTTGTATTTCTATTTCATCACCACAACTTGGATTATGTCCCATTTCACATTTATCTGGATTTTCTAATTTTCGTTTATTATGTGATGCCATACTATGTTCCATAATTAATTCTGTATAAATTGAGTCTAAATTTTCCATTTTCCTACCTTCTCCATTTTTTAAACATATCATTTGCCTTATTTAAAGCATTTATTAAATTGTCTATATCTTCTTTTGTATTATAAATATACATACTTGCTCTACATGTTGCTGGAAGATTTAAAAATCTAATTAATGGTTGTGCACAATGGTCTCCTGCACGTACACAAATACCATATGAGCTTAAAATTGTTGCTGTATCATGTGGATGAACATCTTTTATATTAAATGATATTACTCCTATTTGATTTTCATTTTCTTTTGGAGCATACATTTCAATAAAATCTAATTTATTAAATTGCTCTTTTGTATAATTTAGTAATTCATTTTCTATATTTTCTACTTGTTTCATTCCTATGTTTTCTAAATATTCTATTGCAGAAGCTAATCCTACAGCTCCTCCAATATTTTGTGTACCAGCCTCAAACTTTGTTGGTGGTTTTGCAAATGTTGTTTCCTGTTCGTACACATATTCTATCATATCACCACCCATAAGAAAAGGAGATAATTTATCTAATAAATCATATTTTCCATAAAGCACACCTATTCCCATTGGAGCCATTAATTTATGACCTGAAAACACAAAAAAATCTGCATCCATTTTTTGCACATCAATTTTAATATGAGGAACACTTTGTGACCCATCAACAATAACAATTGCACCAACATTATGTGCTGCCTTTATTATTTTCTCTATTGGTGTTTTCACACCTAACACATTAGATATTTGTGTAATACTTACAATTTTTGTATTTTTATTAATCTTCTTATTAATCTCTTCTTCTGTTATTTCATAATTATCATTTATATACAAATACTCTAATTTAGCTTCTTTTAATTTAGTTACTTTTTGCCATGGTACTATATTAGAATGATGTTCCATTATAGATATAACTACAGAGTCATCTTTTTGTAAATTTTCTAAGCCATAAGAATTTGCAATTAAGTTTAATGCTTCTGTAGCATTTTTAATAAATACTATTTCTTCTGGTCTTTTTGCATTTATAAATTCTGCAACTTTTCTTCTTGCTTTATCATATTCTTCTGTAGAATCTATACTTAAATCATATGTTCCTCTATGTGGATTTGCATTATTTTTACTATAATATTCTTCAACTGCATTTATTACTTGGTAAGGTCTTTGTGCTGTTGCACCACTATCCAAATATGTAATATTTCTATTTTCGAATATCTTAAAATCTTTTCTAATTGTTTCAGGATTCATTAATCCAGCCTCCTATCGACCTCTTCTAAAACTAAATTTTGAATTTCTTCATTTTTTATTTCCTTAACTACAGAATTAAATTTCGCTTTTACAATAATTTTTTTAGCTTCTTTTTCACTTATTCCTCTTGTCATAATATAAAACAACTCTTTATTATCTAATTTTCCTGTTGCTGTACTATGTTCTCCCTCTACATCATCTTCTGTGCATAAAAGCATTGGTAATGCCTTAGAATATGATGTATCTGTTAATAATGTACAATATTCATTTTCTTTTCCTTTTGATTTTTTAGATCCTGTTTTAAAATCTATTGTACCTTTAAAATTCTTTCTAGCATTGTCTGTTAGAGCTCCGTTTACTTCCATATCTACATTTGTCTTTTTACCATATAATTCAGTAATATAATTTAAATCTATACGTTGTTCCTCTTTTCCTAAATATATAGAGTGTAATTTATTTTTAGAATTATCTCCTAATAAATTTGCATAATAATTTACCACATTATTTTTTCCACCAAATTCTACCATAGAAAATAAATTTTTAGCATCTTCTTTTATTTTAGCATTTACTGTATAAAAATTATTTGTTTGTGTATTTAATAAGTTTATAATTGTTATATGTATGTTTGCATTTTCTCCAATTTCTGCATTACAAATTCCATTATGATATCCAGTAATATTTTCCTTTGATGTATATATTATAATTATATTTGCTTTAGTATCTTCTTTAGCATTTACATTTATGTTCTCTACTAAAACATCATTTTTATCATCTAAATTAAATTTTATTATTATTGGTTCTTTAATATTTTTATTTATATCTATTTTTAAATCTACATTTGCCTCAGATTTTATCTGTTTTACAAAATAGTCTCCTAATCCAAATTTTAAGTTAAATTCTTCTTTTTTATTTGTTACACAATTTTCTTCATCAGTTATAGTAATATTGGTAAATTCCTTTATTTTTGGCTCTTCAAAGTCCTTTATTTCTATATTATTTATTCCATAATTTTTTGAAGTTCTAACCGGAGTTTCGTTTAATATTATATTTTTCATTATCCTATACTCCCTTCTAGTTCTAGATTTATTAAATTGTTCATTTCTACAGCATATTCTAAAGGAAGTTCTTTAGAGATTGGATATGCAAACCCTCTTACTATCATTGCTTTTGCTTCTTCTTCCGAAATTCCCCTTGACATTAAGTAAAATATTTCCTCATCACTTATTTTGCCTATTTTTGCCTCGTGTGAAAATTCTACATCTTCTGTTCTTATATCACTTACAGGAATTGTGTCAGATTTAGATTTATTATCTAACATTAGTGATTCACAAGATACAGACAATTTAGAATTTTTTGCATTTGGCATAACTCTTTCTAAACTTCTAAATGTTGCTATTCCACCATCTTTAGAGATGGATTTAGAATTAATTACAGATGATGTATTTGGTGCATTGTGTATAACTTTTAATCCGGTGTCTAAATTTTGCCCATGTCCTGCAAATGATATTCCTGTATATTCCATTTTAGAGTGTTCTCCTTTTAAAATAGCCATTGGGTATAACATAGAAACTTTAGAACCAAAAGAACCAGTTACCCATTCTATTTTTCCACCTTCTTCTACTATTGCTCTTTTTGTATTTAAATTCATCATATTTTTAGACCAATTTTCTATAGTAGAATATCTTAAATGTGCATTCTTTTTAACAAATAATTCTACACATCCTACGTGTAAATTTACTTTATTATATTTTGGAGCTGAGCATCCTTCTATAAAGTGTAAGCTTGCTCCTTCGTCAACAATTATTAATGTATGTTCAAATTGTCCAGATTCTGGTGAATTTAATCTAAAATATGATTGTAATGGTATGTCTACATTTACTCCCTTTGGAACATATACAAATGATCCCCCAGACCAAACCGCTCCATGTAATGCAACAAATTTATGGTCTGAAACAGGCACACATTTCATAAAATGCTCTTTTACAATGTCTTCATATTCTCTTACTGCAGTTTCCATGTCTGTATATATAACACCTTGTTTTACAAGCTCTTCTTTTATACTATGGTATACAACTTCTGAATCGTATTGTGCACCAACACCAGCTAAAGATTTTTTTTCTGCCTCTGGTATTCCTAATGCATCAAATGTATTTTTAATATCTTCTGGAACATCTTCCCAGCTATTTTTCATATCTGTTTTTGGTCTTACATATGTTGCAATTTCGTCCATATTTAATTCATCTAACTTAGGTCCCCATGTTGGAAGCTGTAATTTATTATATGTTTCTAAAGCTTTTAATCTAAATTCTTTCATCCAAGGTGTATCATTCTTTAGTTTTGATATTTCTTCTATTATTTCTTTAGTTATACCCTTTTGTGACTTATAACTATATTCATCTTTATTTTTTATGTCATAGATATTTCTAGAAATATCTTCTATTTTTTTCTTGCTTTCTGACAATTTTTTCACCTCTATTTTTTGTATTCTTCATATCCGTTTTCTTCTATTTCATTTGCTAAATTACCTGTACTTGTTTTTATAATTTTTCCATCTACTAAAACATGTACATAATCTACATGTAATCCTTGTAAAATCTTTGTTCCATGAGTTATTATTAAAACTCCATTATCTTTATTGCTATACATTTTTATTCCTTTAGCAACAGTTTTTATTGCATCTACATCAAGTCCAGAATCTGTTTCATCTAATATTGCAAGTTTTGGGTTTAATGTAAGCATTTGTAGTATTTCATTTTTTTTCTTTTCTCCACCTGAAAATCCTACATTTAAATTTCTATTTGCATATTCAGGTTTCATTTTTAATTCTTCCATGTTTTTTTCTAATTCTTTTTTAAATTCAAATATTTTTACAGGTTTACCTGTTGTTGCTATTTTGGCATATTTTAAAAAGTTTGTTACACTAATTCCTGGAATCTCCTTAGGTGATTGGAAAGACATAAATATACCTTTTCTTGCTCTTTCATCTGTTTTTAATTCATTTATATTCTCTCCATCTAATATAATTTCTCCTTCTGTTTGAACATATTCTGGGTTTGCTAATATTACATTAGAAAGTGTAGATTTTCCTGCACCATTTGGTCCCATTATTACATGTATTTCACCTTTATTTATTTTTAAATTTAATCCTTTTATTATCTCTTTTTCTTCTGCTTTAGCATGTAAATTTTTTATTTCTAATAATGTTTCACTCATTTTAATAACTCCTTTTATTATCTTTGTTAGCTTATGCTAACTTACAAACAATTATTATGTGCAACCCTTAAATTGCACATAATAATTTTAATACATATAGAATTGTTTGTCAATGCTAACAATTTAAAAAAGCTTGCATATAACTTTATCTTATAAACAACAAACACTAGTAATTCTAATAAAAATTACTAGTGCTTGCTTTGTCTTTCAAATCTCTGCTAGCTTTTTAATTGCCTTAATTTCATTTAAAGCTTTTTCTTTCTTGTTCTTTGCTAATTCCCCTTTAAACTCCAGTTCAGCAATTTCGTACATTCCATACATACCTCCATATAAAGTATATATCCCTGGTAATTCTATATCATTTTCACCCTTTGTTGTCAATTCATGGCTTCCATAAAAATCTACATCAAATGTAGAAATTTCTATCCTTTTTTCAGATATACTACCTGTTACATAGTCTCTTGCTATAATTCCTTCTATTATACCATTTTCAATTTGTATAATGCCATTACCAAAGTAAACTGTTTCTAGTTCATAGCTACCTCTTGCAATCCGAAGACTAATTTCATAAAGCATAAATTATTACTCCTTTCACTTTTTATTTCAACCAGTTTCCTAGGTAATATTTTATCACTTTTATGTAAATCTTACAATATTTTGTTCTTATTAATTTTCAAATTTCCATTTCTTCACTATATTCATTGGAACAACATAATTTTCTATTAAATCCGATATTTCTTTAGATATTCCATTCATTAGCCAGTCTATTAAAATTTCTTTTTTTACGGGCATTTCTTTTTCTATTTCAAATATTATCATGTCTACTAACCCTCTTGCTGTCATTTCTATTAAAAATTCTAATTGCTTTGTAAGTTCTGTAGCAGTCTTATATTCTATAATTTTCTTTAAGTAAAATCTTGTTTTATCCAAAATTAAATTTTCAAAAGTTTTGCTAGAATCATCCTGAATTGCATGTACATAAAAACTTTTTTTATCTTCTAATATATCTATAATATATTCTATCCAACTTTTTAAACTAAAATTTTCTTCTCCTGTATATATTATAGATCCACAATCTTCTTCATACATCCAATTAATTAAATCGTATTTATCTACAAAATACCTATAAAACACTTGTCTTGTCATATCACAATTAACAGTTATATCTGTAATTGTAATTTTATCTATTGGTTTTTTTTCGACTAATTCAACCATTGAACTCGCAATTTTTTTCTTCGTTTTGTCACGAACTCTCATGCACTCACCTCATATATTTTTTCACAAACATTATAGATATGTAAAAATTTTGACAGAATTTGAAAAATGAATATTTACTATACTGTTTTTTATATATATGATTATACCATAAAATATAAAACTTACAAAAGTAAAATTCAAAAAAGTATCAAGGGGGAAAAAATAATGAACGTAATAAAAAGAGATGGAAGAATTGTAGACTACAACAGAGCAAAAATTATAATTGCTATCCAAAAAGCAAATGAAGAAGTAAAACCAAAAGAAAAAATAACTAGCAAACAAATAGAAGAAATTGCAGACGTTGTTGAAGCTTCTAAAAAGAAAAATCTGCAAGTAGAAGAAATTCAAGATATTATCGAAAGTGAATTAGTAAAAGCTAATAAATATGCTCTTTCTAAAGCATACATTTTATATAGATATAAAAGAGCAATGGTTCGTAAATCTAATACTACAGATGATACAATATTATCTATAATAAGAAATGACAATAAAGAATTAAAAGAAGAAAATTCTAATAAAAATACATTTTTAGCTTCTACTCAACGTGATTACATTGCAGGTGAAGTTTCTAAAGACCTAACACAAAGAGTTTTATTACCAGAAAAAATAGTTGAAGCACATAAAAATGGAATTTTACATTTCCACGATATGGACTATTTCGTTCAACCAATTCATAATTGTTGTTTAATTAATATAAAAGATATGTTCGAAAATGGTACAGTTATGAATGGCAAATTAATAGAAACACCAAAAAGTTTTAGAGTTGCATGTACTGTAATGACTCAAATAATTGCTGCTGTTGCAAGTAACCAATATGGTGGACAATCTGTTGATGTTAGTCATTTAGGAAAATACTTAAGAATATCACACGATAAATTAAAGAAAAAATATGAAATTGCTTTTGGTAATACTCTATCTGATGAAGAAATAGAAAAAATAGTAAGAGTTGGTGTAGAAGAAGAACTAAAATCTGGTGTACAAACAATTCAATATCAAATAAATACTTTAATGACAACAAATGGTCAATCTCCTTTTGTTACATTATTTTTAAATTTAAAGAAAGATGACCCTTATATAGAAGAAAATGCTATGATTATAGAAGAAATTCTAAATCAAAGAATTCAAGGCATAAAAAATGAAGTTGGAGTTTACGTTACTCCTGCATTCCCTAAACTTATCTATGTTTTAGACGAACATAACTGTTTAAAAGGTGGAAAATACGATTATTTAACAAAACTTGCAGTAAAATGTTCTGCAAAAAGAATGTATCCAGATTATATATCTGCTAAAAAAATGAGAGAAAATTACGAAGGTAATGTATTCAGCCCAATGGGTTGTAGAAGTTTCTTAGCTCCTTGGAAAGATGAAAATGGAAATTATAAATTTGAAGGAAGATTTAACCAAGGTGTTGTAAGTATAAACTTGCCACAAACAGCTATTGTTGCAAATGGTGATGACGAAAAATTCTGGAAATTACTTGATGAAAGGTTAGAATTATGCTTTGAAGCTTTAATGTGTAGACATCATGCTTTAGAAGGTACATTATCTGACATAAGCCCAATTCACTGGCAATATGGAGCAATTGCTAGATTAAAAAAAGGTGAAACAATAGACAAATTATTACACAATGGATATTCTACACTTTCTTTAGGTTACATTGGAATATACGAAGTTACAAAACTAATGAAAGGTGTTTCTCATACAGATCCAGTAGGTCAAGAATTTGCATTAAAAGTTATGAATCACTTAAAAGATAAAGTATTACAATGGAAAAGTGAAACTGGCTTAGGTTTTGCATTATATGGAACTCCTGCTGAAAGTTTATGTTATAGATTTGCCAGAATAGATAAATCTAAATTTGGAGATATAAAAGATATTACAGATAAAGGATATTATACAAATTCTTATCATGTAGATGTTAGAGAAAAAATTGATGCCTTCTCTAAATTAAAATTTGAAAGCCAATTTCAACCAATTTCAGGTGGTGGAGCTATATCTTATGTAGAAGTACCAAATATGAAAAATAACATAAAAGCTTTAGAAGAAGTTGTTAAATTTATATATGATAATATTCAATATGCTGAATTTAATACAAAATCTGACTATTGCCAAAAATGTGGTTTTGACGGTGAAATAATAATTAACGAAGATAATGAATGGGAATGTCCAAATTGTGGAAATAAAGATCACAGTCAGATGAACGTTACAAGAAGAACTTGTGGTTACTTAGGAGAAAACTTCTGGAATGTTGGTAAAACTAAAGAAATTAAATCAAGAGTAACACATTTATAATAAAATATACATATTAAATAAACCCAAATTGTTAAACTATCTTATATAACAATCTGGGTTTATTATATTTATTTTAAATTATTATAATGGCTTAAATTTTTTAGTTTCTTTATATTTTCCATATTCTTTTGGCACATAGTTATTGCTCCAATAATGTTGCTCTCCCTCTTTTAAATTTCTCTTGTAAGTATCTTTTTTTATATTATAGCTATATTCTTTTGTCTTCTGTTCTACTTTATTATTTCTTATTTTACTTTTACGCTCTAATTTTGGCAACTTAGCATTTTTTAACATTTTCAAATATTCTTGTAGTTTTTCTATAAATTTCTCGTTTTCCTCTTCTCTTTTTAAATATTCTATATGAGGTGTTCTAATATTGCTCTCTTTTTTTATTTCTTGTCTTTTTATTTTGTTTCTTTCTTTATTAATATTTTCTTTTATCTTACTCTCTTTTACATATTTTATTTGTGCATATTTTCTTTTTTTTGCCTGCTCTTTAAGCTTTTTTTCTAGTAATTTATGTTCTTTACTTCTATTATTTAATTTATTTATATATTTAGTATCTTTATTACATATTAATCTATTTATATAATCATCTGAGTATTCCCCTAATGATTCTATATATATTTTATTTATCTTATCTGGCTTCATCTTAGTAATATTCCTTTTAGCATAAAATATAAAAGTAAGAACATATATACCTAATTCATTAAGCTCTACCCTTACTTCTACTGGCTTATTAGAAATTTTGCTAAAGCCTTTTTTTATTTGCTCTATTTTTCTTTTTATATCTTCACCAGAATATACTTTAGAATCAAAACAGTATTCTACAGTTTTTGCTTCCATATTCAAATTGCATCAACATCCTTTTTCGTATCTATTATGTTAACACAATTTTTGCTATATTTCAAGCCATTTTTAGGCTTTTACCTGATAAAATTAGTTTTAACAACTTTGTTTTCTGGTTTATTTATATTTTCTTTCTTTCCGTTTTCTATACACTTTATAAGCCATGCCATGTTTTTTCCTAAATTATACATTGTTTGCATTCCCTCTAAATCTTGTTCTACTTCTAATTTATTATTTCCATGTACATTATTCCAATATGTAGAAGAAACTATTGGCATTTGGCTAATAGAAAAATACTTATTTAGTACATCAAAAGATGCTACTGTCCCACCTCTTCTAGCACTTACAATACTTGCTCCTGGCTTAAATTCGAATGCTTTTTTGCCTGCATAAAAAACTCTATCTAAAACAGATAAAATTCTTCCAGAAGGATGTGCATAATATACCGGTGTACCAAACACAAACCCATCACTGTTTTCAGCTTTCTCTATTATTTCATTTACTATATCATCATTAAATACGCACCTACAATTTCCATTTTTAGCACACATTTTGCATCCTATACAATCCCTTACAGGATTTGCACCTAAGGTTACAATTTCTGTTTCTATGTTTTCTTCATTTAAGCTTTCTGCTACTTTCTTTAATGCAGTATATGTGCATTCTTTTCTTGAACTACCATTTATTAATAAAACTTTCATTTTTTCCCTCCTTAACATTTACTTATAATATATTTAAAAATACAATTATTTATGCTTTCATTTTCTGGTTGAAATTGAACTCCAAATATTTTTTCATTATTTTAATAAATTCTCTAAAACTATAGATTTAGATATCTCTAATTCTTTTTGCATAAAATCATAATATTTTTTAAGTTCTTCATTTTCTTCTATTATTTCTCCTGTTTCTATGCTAAACCAATTCTCATCATAGTAAAATTTATCTGTAACAATTCTTTCGTTATTCAAACATATAAAATCCTTCTTCGCTAGCATATTTGTTCCTAATGATATTCCTTCTTCTGTATTACACAAGTATGCAAGTGTTGGCTTTATATCTAATTTACTTACAGGTTTATCTATTCTTAAATTATTTATACCTGGTATCTTCATCCCTGCTAAAACTCTAATATAATTTAACTTAATATCTGTATCTGTAATATTATTATCTAATTCTTTTAAAAATTCTATCATTTCATTATTATACATATCTATTCCATTATGATCACCATATAAAATAATTAAACTATCATCATATAATTCGGCATTTTTTAACTCTTGTATGAAAACTCCAAATGCATAATCTGCATAGTTTACAGACTCTAAATAATTTCCAAAAAAAGTATTTTTATACTTTCCTACATCTATATTCACTTTGCTTCTATCTTCTAGTCCATCTAATGTAAAACCTGTATGTGATGATGCTGCTACAATATAAGATATAAATGGATTACCATATTCTTTTAGTTTTTCTACTGCTTGTTTATATAATAATTCGTCTGACAAATATCCCATTATATTTTCAGATGTATCTACAAAGTTATCCTTTAGTTCTATATGATCAACTTCCATGTTATTATATACATTTGTCCTATTCCAAAAATATCCATAATTTCCATGCATATATGAAGTAGTATACCCTTTATTATGAAATATTTTAAAAATATCATCATAATTATTTTTGTAATATCTACTATATGCCATTCCATTTTCTACTGGATATAATGATGTTACAGTTGAAAACTCTGAATCTGCTGTTGTTGAATAGCTTTGCATAAACATATTAGAAAGTCTTATATTTTCATTTATAAATTTATTTAAATTTGGTGTTATTTCTTTACCATTTATTGTTTTATTTAATACAAACTCTTGAATAGACTCTAATTGCAAAATTATTACATTTTTACCTTCCATCATATTTTTTATATCTATATAACTTTCTCCATATTTTTCGCTATATTCATCTTTTAATAAATTATATTCTTTTAACATCTCCTCTTTATTGTCATATTTCGCTTGTTTAGATCCTACAATAGCATTTAATATATCAGATATATGATATCCATATATTGTTCCCTTTTTTATTTGTGTATCCCTATTATATGGGTCTTCTAATACTTTTAAATTTGCATTTATAGATAGCATTATGAAAAATACTATACATATTATTCCTGTTATGCTTCTAATTACAATATATTTTAACTTATTTTTTGTTCCTTTCTCTATTTTTATAACTGATGTCGCAATTAATATAATTATTAAAATTATATCTATAAAATACAATATTTGATGTAGTTTTAATAATAATGGTAAAGTAGACATTATTTCTTCACCATACTGTAAATTAGTTATTTGTAGTACAGATAGCACATTACTAGAATAACTATAATAGATATTATCTGCAAATAAAAGTATACTAATTAATATATTTATAATTATTCCTAATATATTTCGCCATTTTTTTGGTATTAAATATAACATTCCAAATAATGATAAAATATACATAGCTGTCATTTGCATTGTATTTATATAAATTTTTTCATTTATACATACTGTACTTTTATAAAATAATATTGTCTTAAAAAATGCTAATATCATTAATATTATAATGAAAAAATTTGAATTTACTATTTTGTTTAAATTTTCTTTTATTTTTTGTTCCACATTTTTCTCCTTTTTTCTACATATTTTTCGTTTAATATATCATAAAATTTTCTAGTTTTCTACTTTTATTTTATATATTATATGGCTAGAACTTCTATAACATTTGCATATTTTACATAATTGTGGTATAATAAATTTTAACCAAAAACTGTTGCTTATCAAATTGTCAAATTGACATTAGCAACCATCTAAAGAAAGGGAGAAAAAGTTATGAGAGGAACAACAAGTACAAAAACAATCGCAAACAGAAAATTTTATCGGAGAGGAACATTAGATGCCCGCATTGCAAAGCCAGAGACACAAACAGAAACTCAAGAAAATTCAAAAGTTACTCTTACATTGCCACCAAAAGTTGAATATCAACCTACACCTTTTGATAAATTCAAAGAATGGTTTGGTAAAAGATTTGGTAGTAAAAAAGCTCGGAATGCTACTGCAAAAAGAATTATAGTAAAAATTGATTCAGCAGCTAGGCATACAGGTAGAATTTTAAGATTTAACGTAACATTAGCATTAATTGCAATGTTAGTTGTAGAATTTTGCCCACATTTGTTAGACACATGTCCAGTATTCTTTCAATTTTGTGAAGGAATCTTAGCTGTTTATGAATTTGTAATAAGAGCAACATTTACAGCTCTTAATGCATTACTTCATATTTTCTTTTTACAGCTTGATGACGGTTTCGCTTCTATTTGTAGCATCTTCTCTGAACTCGAGAAACTTATTAGTCAGTTTTTAAACTGGCTCCCAACAATCACTTTTTAAAATTATTAAAGACCTCGCCATACTTTGGCGAGGCCTTTTCGTATTTATTTTTATTCTACACTTTTTAAGCTACTTATCATGTCAATTTTCTTTAAAGCAAAATATGTAATTACATTTACTATAATTGTAAAAGTAACTGTAATAAGAATTGCATATACAAAACTTAATGGATTTATTATTTTTGCAAACCTAAGCATATTTATTTCACATGTGCCAAGTATAAAATAATTTAAGAAGTATCCACCAATTAGACCTAATATAATTCCTATTGTTGTTAATAATACAGTCTCTCTACTAACATATTTATATACTTCTTTATCATAAAATCCTAATACTTTAATTGTCGCAAGTTCTTTTTGTCTTTCACTAATATTTATATTCGATAAATTATATAGAACTACAAAAGCAAGTAAACCTGCTGAAACAATTAATATTACAACAACATAATTTAAAGAACTCATCATATCATCTACTGTTTTTTCTATATTAGCATTTAAGGAAACTGTAGCTACTTTTCCTTCTTCTAGCAATTTTTTCGAAAGTTCCTTTTGCTCTTCTAGATTTAAATTATTTGCTTTTACTAATAGTCCATTCGTATTATATTTTTCACCATATATACTTTCATACATATCTTTTGTCATATAAATATAATGTGATATATAATTTTCAGTTATACAACTAACTTTTAATTTTTTATCATTTTCTAATGTACCTTTTAATGTTATTGTATCTCCTTCTTTTACATCTAACAGTTGTGCTAATTTATCTGTTAAAATTACTCCATCATCTGGCAAATTTACTTCTTGTTTTTTATCTTGCACATCATTTAGTTTAATTACATTTTTTAGATCATCTGCATTTTTTGGTACTATTACCTGCAAATCTTCTGAATGACCATTATTAGTTGCCAAGTCTGCAACCATATATGTTTCTACAATATTATCTACTTTTCCAGTATTATGTATTTGGTTAATAATCTCTTCCTTATCTTCAGAGTTTATATTATTTTTTAAACCTACTTGAAAATCATATAAAAATACTTTTTCATATTGATTTGGCACTATTGCAGATATTGAATCTTTTATTCCAAACCCCGTTAATATTAACGATGTACAACCAAATATACCTATAATAGTCATTAAAAATCTCTTTTTATATCTAAATATATTTCTAATTGTAACTTTTTGTGAGAAATTTAATCTTTTCCATATAAATTTTACTCTTTCTAGTAAAACTCTTTTTCCTATTTTTGGAGCTTTAGGTCTTAACAAATCTGCTGTTCTTTCATTTAGTGCTCTAATAGCTGCATATATTGTTGCTCCTACAATACAAATATATATAAGTAACAAGCCTAGCAATGAATCTTTTAAATTAAGACCTACTATAAATTCTGGAATTGTATACATCATACTGTACATCATCCAAACAATTCTTGGTAGTAGTTGCAATCCTATTATTGTTCCAATTATACCTCCAATTAAACAAGCAAGGCTAGAATATAATATGTATTTAAATATTATTTGTGCTTTACTATATCCTAAAGACTTTAATGTTCCTAGCTCTGTTCTGTCTTCTTCTACCATTCTTGTCATAGAAGTTAGTGAAACTAGTATTGCTATTGCAAAAAAGACAATTGGAAAAACTATACTTAAACTATCTATACTTTCTGTATCTTGTATAAAACTAAGATATCCGCTGTTTTTATTTCTATCTAATATATACCATTTAGCATGTTCTATTTTATTAACCTGTTCTTTTGCATCTATTAATTTTACTTCTGCTTCAGAAATTTTTGTATTAAATTCAGCTTTCTTATTATTTAATTCTGTTTCAGCGTTTTGCATTTCCTGTTTTGAAGATTCTAATTTACTCTTTGCATCATTTAATTTATTTAATGTTTCTTGTTTTGTTTTACTTAATTTATTTTCTTGCTTAGATAATTCATTTTTTGCTGTTTTTAGCTTTAATGTAGCTGTATTTATTGTGTTATTTGCATTATTTATTTTATTATCTATTTCTTTTATTCCTGATTGTAATTGTAATTTATCTTTTTCTAATTCTTTCTGTTTTATTTCTAGTTCTTGTTTTTGGGCATTTAATATTAACTTTTCTTCTTCTGTTAAATTACCACTATTAAGTTTTTCTAAAATATCTTTATAATTCTTTTCTATTTCTTTTAAGCCTGCATTTAATGTAGCTAATTGTGCATTTAAATTTTCTTTTTGTTTATTTGCAGTGTTTATAGCATTTTGTAAATTTATATTTTCACTTTCTAATGTAGCTTCATTATTTTTAATTTTTAATTTGGCTTCTTTTATTTTCTTATCAGCTTTTTCAAATTCTTTATTAACTTTTTCTTCATTTTCTCTTATCTCATTTTCTGCATTTGATATTTCACTTTTTCCATCTTGTAATTTTGCTTCTGCATCTTTTATTTGTTTTTCTCCATCTGCTTTTTGTGTATTAAATTCTTCTTCTGCCTTTTTTATCTCTTCACTACTTTCCCCTATAAGCTCATTATATCTAGCAGTTTCACGTTCTTCTTTTATACTTTCTATTTCTTCTTTTGTATTTTCTACATATTCGTCATACTCTTTAGAATTTGTAATATATTTATCTGTATTTTTTAATGTAACATATATTTCTGTATAAATTTCTTGTTCTATATTATCTTTTGATACATATATGTAGTTATTTATTGCTCCCGTTCCCAGTGTTGTTGTTCCTCTATCTGCTGATATGTATACAGGGCTATCTGCAGTTCCTACAATTTTTAATTCTGATTCTTTAAGAAATTTATTGTCCTCATCTGATTCTAGTTTTAAAGTATCACCAATTTTTTTATTTGACGTCTTTAAAAATGTTGGTTCTACTAAACATTCATTAGGATTTTCCGGCATTTTTCCTTCTATTAAAGTTGGCTTATTAACTTCTTCTATTGTTAATATTTTAGAAACTAATTCTTTGTTATTCACATTTACTAGCATATCTCCTGAATATGTTCCATAAACATTTTCCACATTTTCTATATTTCTTATAGCATTTATATCGTTATCTGTAAGTCCCAATGTTGATATTACCTGAATATCGTATACATTTGACTCTTTATAGTAGTTATCTATAGTATCTACCATATCTGGCGATGCAGGTCTAAGCCCAGCAAAAAAGCCTACTCCTAATAGTGCAATAAGTAAGATAGAAATGAATCTTTTATATGATCTTTTTATTTCTTTAAAACTATTTTTAAGTAGAGCCTTTTTCATATTTTCACCTTCCTTTACCATTCTATTTCTTCTATTGGTTGTGGTTTTTCGTTTATAATCATATTTTCTGCTGTACCATTTTTAAATTTAATAACTTTATCTGCCATTGGAGCAATTGCTCCATTATGTGTAATAATTATTACTGTCATCTTCTCTTTTCTTGACATATCTTGTAATAATTTTAATATTTGTTTACCTGTTTTATAATCTAGTGCTCCTGTTGGCTCATCGCAAAGCAATAATTTTGGATTTTTAGCAATTGCTCTTGCTATTGCCACTCTTTGTTGCTCTCCTCCGGATAATTGTGAAGGAAAGTTATTTTTTCTTTCACCCAGACCCACCTTTTCTATAACTTCATTTGGATCTAAAGAATTTTTACATATCTGCGTTGCAAGTTCTACATTTTCTATTGCAGTTAAGTTTTGAACTAAATTATAAAATTGAAATACAAAACCAATATCTTCTCTTCTATATCTTATTAATCCTTTATTTTTCAAACTAGAAATCTCTTTTCCATCTACAATTACTCTTCCAGATGTAGCATTATCCATACCACCTAAAATATTTAAAGCTGTTGTCTTCCCTGCACCACTTGGTCCTACTATTACTACAAGCTCACCCTTTTCTATGCTTAAGTTAGCATTAGTTAAAGCATGTATTACAACTTCACCCATTTTATAATCTTTACAAACATTCTTAAATTCTATATATGGCATAATAACCACTCCTTTAATTAAGTTACTATATAAATTGTATCATAACTTTATGTCCTTTTGGTAAATTTCACAATTTTTTCCAATATTACATTTTTTTTATTTTTTTATTACCACTTTTGCATTTTTGTTACAAAAAAGTTGACAAATTTTAATATTTGTCCTATAATGAATTTATATTATGAAAAATACAAAAGATTTTAAGATAGATACTATAGATAAAAAGGAGAGAAGTACCATGGAAAATTTCAATAGAACTGATTGTTTAGCATTAACAATTAGAAAAGAACATAGATTAGTAGTTATAAATAAAGCAGTCAAAAAAACAATCACAATTTCTGTTAAAACTATATTAGCAGCAATTTGTTTAACATTATTAAATGTTTTTGTTTAAAATACAAGCCGGGATTAAAGGGACGGTCCTTAAAATCCCGGTCTTTTTATTATAAAAAAACTATAGTAAAGCTACTTATAATAAGTAAACTTACACTATAGTTTTTTTAGTTTTGACTAGCATTTATAATTATTTCTGTATCTGTTACAATTATATTTAAAATATTCTTTCCTTCTTCTGGCTTCAATCTTTTCTTATTCTCTTCATAATCCACTTTTATATCTTCATTTATATTTTCTTTAATCTCTTTTCTTTCTAATAAATCCTCATCTTGAATGTTTACAGTTTTTTCTAACTGCTTGCTTTTTAAATCTATTACTAAATTTAATATTTCTCTGTTATTTACATTATAAAATAATTCTATTTTACCATTTTCTAAGCTTTCTAATTTATAATTCATTTTTATTAATTTCATATTATCTTTATTTAGTGCATTCATAATTTCTTCATTTAAGTCTTTTGGTATTAAAAGATCTGAAGTTAAATTTGATATTTTATGTGTATTAATTTTAGTATTTCCTACTTCTATTTGATCTCCATTTTTTAATTTTATTACAGTAAAAGAAATTCCGATAATTAAAACTATTATAATTATAAATACTAATACTTTTTTTACATTTATTTTATAAAATCTTCTATTTTCTTTTTTATATCTTTTTGCCAATTGAATTCCCCTTTCTAATATAAATTATTGTTTTGGTACAACTATTTATATTTTTAGAATATAAAAGGTAGAATAGAATTCTACCTTTTATAATTGAAGATTTTATTTTTTGTCAACAACTGTTACATTTGATTCTATACTATTGTTTACAGTTAATTTTGTACCGTTTGATGGATATAAACTTCCAACCCAGAAACCTTCTCCTCTTTTAGCATTTGTATCCCAGTCAAGGCTATCTGTATAAAGTCTTATATTCTTTGCTGAACAATTATTCATTGTTGCATTTATAATTCCTAACCCAAATAATGTACCAGCTGTAGCATTAGGACCTCCTATATAACTATCTGAGACAGTACAATTATTAAATACTAAATTTGTTGCTGAAAAACCTATTATTCCACCACATTGCCAACTACCATTTATGTCTGCATTTTTTACTTTTATATTATTTAAAGTTACAGTTCCTTGGTTATGTCCTATTACAGTTCCTTGGTAATGTTGTGAATAGTTAACTCCACTTCCTATTGGATCATTTATTGTAACATCATTAAATTTTATATTTTTAATTGTTAGTGTACATGTATTATCACTTATAAAACCATTTCCATAAGGTCTTTCTTTTGATCCATTTGCTATATATGGATCTCTAGATGTTTTCATTCCAGTTATTGTGTAATTGTTTCCATCTATTATAGCGTTTTGTAAAACTCCATTTTTAGAATATATTGGTGTCCATTCTTTACCAGCTAAATTTATATTTTTTGTTAACTCGATTGTAGTATCTTTAAAAGATTTTCCGTTATTTATATCTTTAGCTAATGTTCTTAAAGCTTCATCTGAACCAATATAAACAACTTCTCTTCCATTTTCTTTAATGTCTGAAATTACTACATCAACTTTTTTAGTTTTTCCAGATAAATCTGTAATTGTAATATTTTCACCTAAATAATCTGTATTTTTTGTATATTCTTTTGAAATAGATTTACCATCTTCAGATAATGTCCATCCTGCTAATCCTTTTATTGATTTATTAGCTCTTATAGTTACTAATGTATTTCCATTATCTAATTTAGTATACTCTGGTGCACTTACTTCTAATTTTGTAGAATCTGCTACATATACTTTTCTTATTATTTGGCTATAGTTTCCAGCTTTGTCTGTATATTTATAGAAGATGTTATATTGTCCTTCTTTGTTTACATCTACTGCTGGAACATTAAATTCTTCAAGTCCATTTCCACCATACCAATCTATTTTAAAAGGCATAATGTTTTCTACTGTTTCATCTCTATTATCTGTAGCTGTTGCTCCTAATTCATTATAAGTACCTTTACCTAATTCTATTTCTTGTTTATTTTCTCCATTTAATACTAGTGTTGGTTTTGTAGTATCTTGTAATGTAAGTAATCTATGTGCTCTTCCTACGTTTCCAGCTTTGTCTGAAACCCAATATTCTATATAGTAAGTACCTAAATCTCTATTTTTTAATGTTGTATTCCATTCAAAACTATCTACTTTTTCACCTTTTTCACCTTCTGGTGTAGCTTTAAACCATTCTATATTAACTTTTGAAAAACTAATTTCTTTATCAAATTCATCATATACAGAACCTTCTTCTGGATATGAATAAACATCTACACCTACTTCAAATGTATTTTTAGATGATACTGTTATTACTGGTGCTTTTTTATCTATTCTTTTTACTTCAAATTTAATTGTTGAAGTATTTCCAACTTTATCTACTATTTCTACTACATATTTTCCATTTTCTGAATATACTTTTGTAAATGTTGTATCATCTACTCTAGTCCATCCTTCTATATCTTGTATTGGCTCATTTGCTTTTAGTGTTACTAAAACGTCTTTGTTAGTCATTGTAGCACCATTATCATTTGAAAGTGTTACAGTTGCTTCTGGTGCAGTTTTATCTATATTATTAATTTTTATAGTAATTGTTGTAGTATTACCAGCTTTATCTGTTAATATTATATCTTCTTCAACATTTTGTCTATAAACTAATTTATATTGATAATCACTTTCTTTAGTCCAATCTCCTTTAGAGAATTTTACTTCTTCATTTACTTTTACTCTAACTGTTACACTTTTCTTTGTTTGTGAAGTTATATTGTATGATACTTCTGCAATTGGAGCTTTTGTATCTATTCCAAATTTTACTACTGTACTATTTCCCATTCTGTCTGTTGCTACTAATTCATATTCACCATCTGCTACTATTTCTGTTCCTACTTTATAATTTTCACCATTTAATTTTACTTCTTTTATATGTACATCTGTAATTTGTGGTGTTACTGCTGAATTATACCATTTTCCATCTTCTACACCTGTAATTATTGGTGCATTCTTATCTATTGTTATATTGTTAATTCTTGTTTTGTTACCATATTTGTCTGTTGCTTCTATAATATATGAACCTTCTTCTGTTAGAATATCACCGTTTTTTACTTCGAAAACTTTTCCAGAACGTCTTTCTGAAACCGTTATTTTATCTAAAGGAGATACATCTTCGAATAATACTTTTACATCTTTGTCTGTAAATGTTCCATCTGCAATTCCTAACCATATTGGAGCTGTTGTATCTACTACTGTTATAAATATATCATTATATGCTTTATTTCCACTTGCATCTGTTGTTACATATTGTAATTTGTATTCTCCTGGTATTTTCATATTTACTGTATTATTTACTAATTCTACAACTACTTCTCCATTTGCATTATCTTCTCCAGAAACTTCTGGGAAATCTGTAAATTCTGCATTCTTATCTGCTTCTACAGTCTTTGTCCAATATGATGGTTTAAATGTTGGAGCTGTTGTATCTACTACTGTTATAAATATGTCGTTATATGCTTTATTTCCACTTATGTCTGTCGTTACATATTGTAATTTATATTGTCCTGGTGTTCCCATATCTACTGTATTATTTACTAATTCTACAACTACTTCTCCATTTGCATTATCTTCTCCAGAAACTTCTGGGAAATCTGTAAATTCTGCATTTTTATCTGCTTCTACAGTCTTTGTCCAATATGATGGTTTAAAGTTTGGAGCTGTTATGTCATATACAAATGTTTTTACTGCTTCATTTCCTGCCATGTCTCTTAAAATAATTGTATTTTCGCCTTCTACTAAATATTTCTTAATATTTTGGAAGTTTGCATCTGACCACGCATTTGCAGACACTGCTACTTTATTTCCATTTATTTCATATTCTTTTAATAAGTAATTATCTTGTAATTTAAAGCTTACATTACTAAAATATGGTTCTGTTCCTATAAAACCTTCTTTTATTGTTATTACTGGCGCTGTTCTGTCGTAAATAATTCCTTCTACATCAGCTTCTGTTATGTCTTTACCAACATTTCCTGCCATATCTTCATAACCACTTATTGTAAATGGAAGCTCTCCTTCTGGTATAGTGCTTTCATCTGCTTTTATTGTTATATCAGCTTGGTATATAATTCCACCTTTACCATCTGTTGTTTCTTTCATTTCTACTGTTTCATTACCGATTGTTAATTTTGGTAATACATTTAATTTTTCTGTAAATGTTGCATTAACTCTTACAGTTTGACCATTTCTTATAGTTCCTGTCTCACCTTCAGCTTTGTCCCATAATTGAACTTTTACAAATTCTGGAGCTACTATGTCATATGTAAACTCGTACATAGCTTCATTTCCAGCCATATCTCTTAATTTAATTACGTTTTTACCTTCTACTAAATATTTTTTAATATTTTGGAAGTTTGCATCTGACCATGCATTTGGTGATACTGCTACTACATTTCCATTTATTTCGTATTCTTTTACTAAGAAGTTATCATGTAATGTAAAACTTATATTGCTAAAGTATGGTTCTTTTCCTATAGAATTTTCTTTTACTATTATTTCTGGTGCTGTTTTGTCATAAATAACCTTTTTAAATTCATTACTATTTATATTTGAATTATTTAAAGTTTTTCCAACATTTTTTGCATCATCTTCATAACCATATATTTCGAAGTTTATTTCGCCTTCTGGCATATCTGCTTCCATTTTTATATCTACCATATAATAGTAGCTATTTTTTTCTGGATTAGAACTTGCCTTACGATATGTTGCTACATATTCTTTTCCGAAAACTTTAACTTGTGGCTCTTTTGCTAATTTTTCTTGGAAAGAAATTAATATACGAACTTCATCTCCTGTTTTAGCATAAGTTAAATCTTCAACTTTATTTACATAGCGTGTTTTATTTAATATTCCTAAATTATACATTTCTGGAGCTATAGTGTCATATGTAAATTCATATATAGATTCATTTCCAGCCATATCTCTTAATTTAATTACATTTTTACCTTCTACTAAATATTTTTTAATATTTTGATAGTTTGCATCTGACCACGCATTTGGTGTTATTTTTACTAATGTATCATTTATTTCATATTCTTTTATCATCCAATTGTCATGTAATTTAAAGCTTACTTCACTATAAACAGCTTTTTCATAATTACCTACATATGGATTATCTTTAATTTCATTTGTTCCTTTTACTATTATTTCTGGTTTTACATTATCATTTACAATTGTATTTACTTCATTTGTTTCTTTTCCATCTACAACTGCAATGTTTTTAATTTCACCTTTATAGATATCTGTTTCAACTGTTAATTTTAAATTTACTGTTTGTTTTGCATTAACATCTACTGTCCATGTTAATTTATTTGTTGTTTCGTCATATTTTGCATCTTTTGCTTCTACAAATTTTGTACCTTCTGGAACTTCCATTGTTACAATTATAGCTTTTGCATCTATATCTGTACTATTATTAGATATATTAAGAACATATTCTAATTTAGCCTTTTGATTTAAAACTTCTGTTTTATTTACTTCTAAATTAGATACTATTTCTGGATTTAATGCATAAACATTTGTTAATTGTTCACCACCAGAAACAGTTATATTGCTCCATCCTAAGTTTACTTCTTCTGTTGGAACTGTTACTGTTTCTTCTGTTATAGTTGTAGTGCTATCTGGTGTAGTTGTTATTTGAGCTTGATTATTGTTTACTTGAGCATTATTATTGTCATCTATAGGTTCATTATCTTCTACAGGCTCTGTATCTTGCTCTTCTGTGTTTTGTTGCTCTGTACCTTGATTATTATTATCTTCTTGTACAGAAGTTTGTGTTTCTTGCCCATTACTATTGTTTTCTGCAATAGCTGTAGCTTCTGTTTCACCTTGATCCTTTAAGAAAACTACAACCATTGAAATTGTTGCAATTAATAATATAGCAATTATTACTATAGTAATTATAGCTTTCTTATTTAAAGTTTTCCCTTTCATAAATTATCCCCCTATAATTTATTTTTTTACTTCTTTTGCTTTAAGAATAAGTCTAGACTTATTTCCATTTTTGCAGGTTATTAATGTTATTTCTTTTTTATTTTTATCTTTAGTTTCTAATATGCTAACATCATTTGGATCTGTAATGAAAATTGAATTTATTTCGTACTCTATAGTATTTTTTTGTAAATCTGTTAAATATATTTTGTCACCTATTACAAGTTCATCAATCTTTCCAAACATAGTGTTATCATAATTGTTATGGCCTGCTAGTGCTAAATTTCCACTTTCATTAACATTACCACCCGAAAATCTTGTTATTGATGTTTTCATATTTTCTTTAGTAGTTGTACTTAAAATGGGATATTCTAAGTTTATCTTTGGTACATTAATTATTCCTATAATAGTATTGTTTTCTATAGTTATTGGTTGTTTTGTTTGCTCATGCTTCTTAATTTCTTCTACTATTTCTATATTTTTTTCTTCATTTATTGCATTTCCAATATACTTCTTTGCTATAAGAATTGATACAGTTATTGCAAAAATTATAAGTATAAAAAGTAATGTTTTATATAAGAATATTTTCTTATTTTTCATTCTTTTTTGAAATCTTTCTTATTCTTAATGCTATTATAATAATTGCTACTATTGTAATTCCTAATATAACAAATAATATTGGATTGTCGAATGTAACTGGTAGATTACTTTTAGTTTCTTTTTTTACTACTTCTTTTAGTCCGTCTTTTGAAGTTTCCTTTTTAGATGTTAGTACTTGTGCATCGTATGTAGTAGTTCCATTTAATTCTTTTTTTAGTAATACTACATATTGTGTACCATTTTCTGCATCCACTGGTTGAGTTACTGTACTATTTGTAACATCTTTCCATTTTGCATTTGCTATAATGTCATTCCATAACACTTCATATTCTTGTGATAATTTAATTGTTTCGAACATATTCATATCTTTGTTTATTTTGTTCATTAAATTATTTAATTCTTGACACTTTTTGTTCTCGTTATTTAATATAACAACATCATAACTATATTTTACATTTGCGTCATCTGTAATTTTTAAAATACCTTGTGTTACTTTTTTTATTGCATTTTCTTCTCTTGTTTCTTCTGTAATTGTTTGTGTTGCATCAACTTTTATTCTATTTGTTAAAGTTTTAACTTCGTTTATTTCTGTTTTAGTTGATACTTTAGAAATTTTTATAGGTTCTGCCTTTTTTATAATGTTATCATTTTGTTTTACCCATAAATATGAATTTTCTTGTTCACTTGTAATTTCTATTACTTTGTTTCCATTTGTATCTTCTTTTGCAGTAATCCAATTTAAATCTTCTTCTAGTACATTTGCACTTTTTTCTATTGCATAGTAATAATTATCGTTTAGATGTCCATCTAAATAAATTAGATAATTACCTTTTGTACTTTCTAGTACTGCCATGTCTTCGGCTGTAGCATTTACACTGGTATTTAACCCTAAAATAATCATAACAGTTACTAAAAACATTAAAATTTTAGAACTTATTTTTTTCATTCTAATTCCCCCTTCTCGCTACGGAACTATTATATTACAAATTTTTACAAAAGTAAATATTTTTCCTCTTTTTCTACTTTTTCCCTTACGTCCGTAGGTTTTAATCGTTTTCAGTAATTCTCCTGCAAAATCAAAAATAAACGAAGATTAAATACAATCCTCGTTTATATATTTCTTATATATTCACCTAAAAATTTTATTTTTTACTTTTTTAGTAATCTTAAACTATTTAATACTACAGTTAAACTACTTAATGTCATAGCTAAGCTTGCAATCATTGGATTTAGTGAAATTATAAAAATTCCTGTTGCAAGTGGTATCATACATATATTGTAAAACAATGCCCAAAACAAATTTTGCTTAATTATTTTTATTGTACTTTTCCCTATCTTAAATAATTTTAAAATATTACTCATATTTTCATTAAGTAAAATAACATCTGAAGAATCCGCACTAATATCTGTTCCATTCTCTACACTTATTCCAATAGTTGCAGTTTTTAAACTTGGGCTGTCATTAATTCCATCTCCAACCATCGCACAATTATTATTAATGTTTAGTTCTTTTATCTTATCCAATTTTTGCTTAGGGCTTACATTGCTTATAATATTTTCTATTCCTACTTGTTTTGCAATAATTTTTGCTGTTTTATCATTATCGCCTGTCAGCATGAAAATCTTTTTGTCTATTTTTTTTAATTCATTTATAGTTTTAATAGTATCTTTTTTTATTGTATCTGCTAACCCTATAATTAAAAGAGTTTCTTTTTGATTAAACAAATATACTATACTTTCACCTTTACTTATAAATTTTTCTTCTTCTGCTTTTAATTCGTTCTTAACTTGCATTTTTTCTACATATTTATAATTACCCGCAAAATATTGTGTTCCATTTATTTTCCCCTTAACACCTAGCCCTGGCTCTTCTTTAAATTCTTCTACATTAAAAATATCTTTTTCGTCATTATAAATGCTTTTAGCTAATGGATGATTTGAATTTTTTTCTAAACTTTTTAGGAGCTTTAAATTTTCTTTACTATACACACCATCCACTATAGTCATTTTACCAGTTGTTAAAGTTCCTGTTTTGTCAAATACAATTGTATCTATTTTATTTGTAGTTTCTAATATTTCACTAGACTTTACCAATATACCATTTTTACTGCAGTTTCCTATTGCTACAACCATTGCCAGTGGAGTTGCTAATCCTAATGCACATGGGCATGCAACCACTAAAACACTTACTAATGCTAAAATTGCATCATTAATATTTTTGATTAATACTAAATTAACAATAAATGCTATTAGCGCAATTATAAATATTATTGGTACAAAATATCCACTTATTTTATCTGCCACTCTTGCTATTGGCGCTTTTGTATTTGTTGCTTCTACGACCATTGTTACTATATTAGAAATACTAGAATCTTTTCCTATTCTTTCTGCTTTATATTTTATATGTCCGTCATAATTTACACTTCCTGCAATTACCTTATCACCTATTTTTTTACTTACAGGCTTGCTTTCTCCTGTTATAAAAGATTCATCTGTATGTGTTTTTCCTTTTATTATAATTCCATCTACTGCAATTTTTTCCCCAGGTTTACTAACAACTATATCACCTTTTTGTATTTCATTTATATTTACTTCCAGATCTTTTTCGTCTTTTAAGATAGTTCCTTTTTCAGGAGTTATTGTTACTAAATTTTTAATAGTATCTACTGCTTTATCTTTATTCTTTCTATCTATAAATCTTCCTATTTTTACAAACAGAATAATTATTGCAGAAGACTCAAAATATAAATGATGGACTAAATTAGTATTCCCCATAAAAACTTGTAATGTATTCCACAAACTATATACAAAATTTACAACTACACCAACACCAACCAAAGAATCCATATTTGGTATTTTATGAATTATATTTTTAAAGCCATTTTTTATAATATCTAATCCATAAAAAATAAATAATAATGATAACAACATTAACGATATAGCATATATTTTTGGATTTTGCATCATGTTTAGTATATTTGGAATTGGCAAATTAAACATTTGCCCCATGGATATATACATCAAAATAATACCTAATATAGAAAATAATATTAATGTTATAAAACTAGCATTTCTATTACTTTTCCTTTCCTTATGTTCACCCAAACTTTTAAAACCAGCCTCTTTAACAAATCTATTTAAATCCTTTATTGTTAGTTTCTCATCATATTCTATTAAAGCAGTTGCCATAACCAAATTTACAGAAGCACTAACAATCCCCTCTTGCTTACTTAAAAATTTTTCTAATCCATTAGAACAAGCGCTACAAGTCATTCCCTCTACATTTAAAATAACCTTTTTCATACTTCTCCTCTTAAATAGGGATTTTAGGGACGGTCCTTAAAATCCCTGTACATATAATTTTCTACTATAAAATACATTAATTTAATACTTTAAATCCTATATTTTCTATGTGTTCTTTTATTATGTTTATATCTAGTTCTTTTTTGCTCTCTATTTTAACTTTTCCATTTTCATGATAAGCTTTAACTTTTTTTACTTCTTTAATATCTTTTAAAGCTTTTTCTATTCTTTTTTCACACCCTTCGCACATCATTCCCTCTACATTTAATATAATTTCATTCATGTTGTACCTCTTTCTTCTTTGCTATTAGCAAAGCTATTTATTAATATATATTGATATATTACACCCTTTTTTTATATATAGTCAATAAATTTTTATTTATATAATTTCTATATTTGCATTATTCCATTCTTGCTCTTCCCTCGCAAATTTCTATTTTGCTTTTTTACATAATTATGGTATAATATATAGACTATCACATTAGAAAAAAGGAGGATAATTTATGTCCAACGTTATTACACCACAACAGGAAATTGTTTTTCCAGACTTGAAACCTTTTTTGTATCGGGGTGTTGGTAGCTTAGTTAAGCTTCAGAAACTTTACAATGAGGAAGTAAAGAAAGCAGCTGATAAACTTCGTGGTAATGTCTTTGAGGCAAACTACTTAGACTTATACTACACAAAGCTTACGAACTATCTTAATAATTACTATAATTATCAGTCCGTTTCTGGATTAGAGCAGGAAATGATGGAATTAAAACAATTTTTATTTAAGCAAATGATTCCCTGCAACATTTCCGGACGGTTAAAAAATTATGTAGCATTTGTAGAAAAAGTTCGAAGCTTCATTTATGACGGTTTAGATCCATTTTCCATCAATGATGAATTAGGCTTTAGAATAATCGTTGGTACAAATCGTTATGATGATGAAACATCAATTCAGCAGCTTTATGATATAGCAAATAAAGTTATATCATTCTTTGTTGTTACTAAAGGTTACAAACTTCTGCCACCATCGCCTGCAATTGGGTGCGGATTTAATCCTAAACTTTATCCAGATGTTTTTGTACCAAAGGGGTCTTTAATTCTCCCAGAGTACATCATCTATGTAAAGGATTACTTTATAAATCCGAAAAAGAAAGGTTATCAAGCTTTGCACATTGTATTTCTTACAAAACAAGGTCTTACAATAGAAGTGCAAATAAGAACTTTTGCTTCACACTACCATGCAGAATACATTGCAACACATGAAATGCATAAAGAAGATAGGTATGGTAAGGCTGTATCAGATTCTACTATTCCAGAGCTTACCGAAGCACAACTTAAAAGGCAACAAGCTATTAAAATTAGCTTTGATCCTGAAAAAGTAAAATTGGACTCATATTATTCCAAAGATGGTAAGACTTTGGATCTGATAGGCTTAGAAGAAACTATTCGTGACCCTTTCAACAATTTCTTTGTAGCTTAATCTACTAAGTAATAAACTCTACGCTTATAGGAAATATTTTTCCTGTCTGCGTAGAGTTTTCTTTATTTATATTAATATGAACTTTAAATAATATCTAAAAAGCTTCAAAATTTACATTTTCATTCCTTTACCACCTTGCAAACCATTTGCATATCCTTCTAATACATTTGTGTCAAATGAAAATGTCATATTTTGTTCCTCACGATTTCGCTTTAAAGCTAATTCTATTTCTTTATCTAATAAATCTGTATACATTACTCCTGTTTCTCTCCATAAGTGGAATGATAAACATCCAGGAATTGTGTTTACTTCATTTACATATATTTTATTTGTTTCTTCATCTATTAAAAAGTCTATTCTTATTACTCCTGTACAACCTAATGTTTTAAATGTTTCTTTTGCTAATCTTTGTATTTTCTCTTTCTGCTCTTTACTTATATTAGCTGGCAATTTTAACACACCTGCATTCATAGATTGCTTAGCTCCACCTGTCTTTTTCCCTCCAGATATATATTTATCTTCATATGATAAAATATCAGATGTTTTTTCTAATTCTTCACATTCTGAAGCATCGCACTCTTCGTAATCACCTAAAACAGAACAATTTACTTCTTTTAAATTCTCTATAGCTTTTTCTATTAAAATTTTTCTCGCATATGTAAAAGCATCATCTACTGCATTTTCTAGTTCTTCACTGTTTTTAGCAACAACAATACCTACACTAGATCCTAAGTTTATTGGTTTAACAATTACAGGATATTTAATATTTTCTTCTACTTCTTTTACAATGTCTTCTATTTCCTCATTTTTATAAAAACATTTACAATCTAATACAGGAATATCATTTTCTTTTAAAATTATTTTAGAAACATATTTATCCATACCAACTGCAGAAGATATTACATCACATCCTACATATGGTAAATTAAACATTTTTAAATATCCTTGCAATGTACCGTCTTCTACATTTGTACCATGAACAATCGGGAATGCGATATCTATGTAATTATATATCTCGTTTTCATAGAATTTTTTATTAGTCCTTAATAAAACCGTTTTATTATCTTTTAAAGATAAAGTAACTTGAGTACTAATCTTTTTTAAATTATTTATATTCGTATATTGTTTTATGTCTGCTACAAAATCTCCACAATACATTTTATTATCTTTTGCAATATATATTGGTATAATTTCATATTTTTCTTTATTCATATTTTCTATTGCTTGCAATGCTGTTATTATAGAAACTTCATGTTCAACACTTTTTCCTCCAAAAAAAACTCCTAATTTAATTTTCATAAAAATTACCTCTTTCCTATAAATTATAATTATCTGGCAAATCATTCTCTAATAATACTGTAACATTATCTTGTAATTTCCATTCTAAAATTTTGCTAACAGCTTCTTGTGGCAAATTCACCTTAAATATGTTTTCCTCATTATAATGTTCTTCTTTTATCCCTTTTAACATAGCTTCATAATTATCGGTTCCAACTAAGAAAATATAATCACAACTCCCTGCCATATATTTTCCAAATTCGTAATTGTATTTTTCTTGTTCTTTTCCTAATTCTATAAGGCCTGGTGTAACTATTATTTTTGTACCCTTAAATTCACTTAAAGTGTCTATTGCAAATTTTGAACTTATTGGATTTGCATTATATGAATCATCTATTATTGTAATAGGACCTTTGTTAATTAATTCTAGCCTATGTTTTACATTTTGAATTTCTCTAATTTTAGAAATAATCTTTTTACTCGGAATTTTTAAATATTCTGCCACAGCTATTGCACCTGTTATATTTACAATATTATGTCTTCCTATTAGTTTAGTTTTTAGTTCTTTTATTTCTTCTTTATTCGTGCCTATAGTTTTAAATTTTAATCCTTTACTAGAAGATTCCAAATCGTATGAATTATAATCTAATTCTTTATTATTTAAACCATATGTAATTTTATTCATATTTACACTTTTATTTTTTATGAATTCATTATCATAATTTAGAAATATAGTTCCATCATTTTTTTCTACACTATCTGCAAGCTCAAACTTGGTTTGGATAACATTTTCTATAGTTTTAAAACTTTCTAAATGTTGTGGTCCAATAGATGTAATTACTCCAAGTTTTGGATTTACAATATCACAAATTTCCTTAATATCTCCAACTTTTGTTGCACCCATTTCACACAAAAATATTTGATGTGTTGGTTTTAGTTCTTCTCTTATTGTCTTTACTACTCCCATTGTAGTATTATAGTTTTTTGGTGTTTTTAATACTTCATATTTTTCAGATAATACACTGTATAAAAAATTTTTCATGCTCGTTTTTCCATAGCTTCCTGTTATTCCAATTACTAATAAGTTTGGCATTTCATTTAATATTTTCTTTGCACTATTTATATATTTTTTTCTTATAAAAAACTCTATTGGACTATTAATAAAATTAGCTAGTAATATTGTTAAACTTGCACATATGTTTAGAATTATTAATTTTTCTGTTATATAATTTTTTATTCCTAGGCTAAACATTAATATGGAAAATATTAATATATCTGCAAATAATAATCTTTTTACTCTTCCTGTAAATTTTAAAGATATTTTTGAATTTCTTTTTGGTGCATTATATAAAATTGAAATTGCTAAAATAATTATTAGAATACCATTAAATATTTTATTATTCATACATACTATTGTTGTTGGCAATATTAATAGTATTTGAGTTAATATTTTTCTCCAATTTTTCCTCATCCATTTAAAATGTTTTTTAAAAAAATATGAGTTTAGTTGTAACATATGTGTATTAAATAATGTTAATAATATGTAATTTACAAAAAGTTCTACTATAATTATTAATTTCATTCATAATCCTCCAAACTATTTTTCCATAAATTTTTTAATTATATTATTTATTTGTATAGGTCTTTCTAAAAATACATAGTGTGAACATTGCTTAAATGTTACTAAACCTGCATCTGGAATTTCTTTTTCCATAATTTTTGCATCTTCTAATGGTGTTTCTGTATCATTTTCTCCCCATAGCAATAATGTTGGCACATTGATATTTTTCAAATTACTTTTTAAATCTTCGTTTACCAATTTTACTAAAGTATTTCTCATAATTGGTGTCGCATTACGATAGTCCTCTGAGCCTAACCTTTGTTTTAAATTTTCTAAAGCATTTGGAGCTATTTTTAATGCTATTTTTGTTCCTAATAGTTTCTTTCCTATCTTTACCATTCCAAGCTTAAATTTTTGTTTTATCGTTTTTTTATGTACTATTCCTGCACTGCCTATTAGCACTACTCTTTTCACTTTAAATTCCAATTTGTTTTCACTTAACATTTTTATAATTATTCTTCCCCCATTAGAATGACCTATTAATGTAAGCTCTTGTATTTCTTTTATTTTTATAAATTCTTTTACCAATTTTATAAAATCGTCTATTCCCCAAGGTTCTTTTGGTTCTTCAGACTTTCCATACCCAGGCATATCAAAGTAATATACTTTTGCATATAAAGAAATATTATCAATTAGATTTTTATATACATTGTATTCTGTTCCCCAACCAGGTAAAATTAAAACATTTTCTCCTTCTCCTTGTTCTATATAATTTATGTTTAATCCTAAAATATTTATTCTAACCAACTCCTTATTTTTTTATATTCTATATTTCATTATATTTAATATCAACTATCATTTTTTCACTCTTTTATTTTTGTTTCACGTTTATTTCACGAATTATATTGACTTTATATAATTATGTAAATATAATAGCTTTATTCAATATTTATAAATGAAAGGTGTATAGAATGAAAAAAAATTTTATTCGTTTAAATATAAATGATAATTACTTATCATTAGGTAACTTTTTCAGAGTGTTAAAAGATGAAAGCAATAATTCTACAACTTTTTGGCAAGCAGACTTATTTTCTATAATTTTTAATGTAGATTCAATAGCTGATAGCACTGTAAACAATTACTGTACTGGTTTTAGAGCTATTAACGCTACTTATAAAAATTACATAAAAAACCTAAAAATCGAATATTCTAAAAATCCTAGTGTATTACTTCCTATTTTTGCCAAAATTTTGCAGTTAATAGACATTAATTCTACTTCCAATATTACAGTAGATTTAATTAATAAAAACGAAAAGCTTTTTCATGTATGTAATAAATTATATTCTATTAGTAAAAATGACTTAGATGTAAGTAATTCTCTTTCTAATATATTGTATAAAAATTTACATGAAAATAATTTATATAATTTTATTGCAGAAGTATTGTTTTATACAGTTTTAGAAAAAAAACAGCCTATTTATATTAATGAAAATTTAAATAATATAATAGAAAAAAAAATATATAATACAAATATTTCTGTGAATGATATAGAAGATTTTGTAAATATCCAGCTAACCTCTTGTATCTGGTCTATTAGGGGTATTTACGAATTAGCAAGACGTGGAAATCCTTTTGCTTGTTTCGAAATGGCTTCTATGGAATACTACGGAATTATTTCTGGTAATGCTAGATATGAAAAAGCTTATGACTATTATAAAATAGCTGCTAAATCTAATCACCCTACTGCTAATTGGGCTATTGGTTTTTTATATTATGAAGGTCATATTGGTAATAAGTCTAAGCATGATATGTATTTGGCTTTAAAATATTTTAATAAAGCCAGAAAGCTAAATTGTGCTAATGCCTATACTAGTATTGGAAATATATTTCTTTCAACCGGTTTTCCTCATATTAATATGAATGAAGAAAAAGCAATAGAAATGTTTACAATTGCTGCAAATATGGGACATGTTTATGCTTTTAATAATTTAGGAAAATTATACGAAAATAAAAACAACTTAAAACTTTCTTTTGAATATTATATGAAATCAGCAAACTTAGGTGACAGCTGGGCTCAAAATAAAGTTGGAGAATTTTATAGGCTAGGAAAATTAGAAAATATAAATTTAAAAAAGGCTTTTGAATATTATACTTTATCTAGTCAATCACCTAAGTTTACATTATGTAATTGGTCTAAATATAATTTAGCCAAATATTTTTATAAAAATGGTTGTTTAGAAATAGGTATTCATTCAGACTTAGATAAAGCTATTTCTTTGTTTGAAGAATCTTCTTGTGATATTATAGAATCTTTAGAAGAGTTAATCTGCATTTATTATAGCTTATATTTACAGAACAATTATTCTGATCTATATCTAAAAAAATTGAATTATTACATAGCTTTAGCAGAAAATCATAAAGATTATAATTCTAATATTGCTTATATGATAAATGAAAAACTAAAAAATATAAAAAAAGAAAATCCAAAAATTGAATTACCTAATATATAACAAAAATATGGTCTTAATAAATATATTAAGACCATATTTTTTAATTATTATCTTTTATTTTCTTTTTATTTCTAATAAAATCACAAATTGCTGTAATAGCAAAAGTTACAATTATTATCATTATTAAAATTAATATATAATTTGCTTTAAAGTTGCTAGCTGTTGGTACTAAAATTTCTTTTAATAATTTTATACAATATGTCATTGGTAAAAATGGTGTAAATGTTTGGAATCCTGCATTTATAGTTTCTACTGGGAATGTTCCTCCAGATGCTGCTAATTGTAATACTAAAATAATTAGTGCAATAAATTTTCCGACATCTCCAAAATTTCTAATTAAAAATTGTATTATACTCATAAATGCAATTCCTATTAATATGCTTACTCCATAATATAAAGCTATATTTTGTACCTCAAATCCTAATCCCATTTTTAATAAAAGTCCTGTAATTAAACCTTCTACTGCTCCAATTGCAAGATATATAATATTTTGTAATAGTTTATTTTTACTATTAATTCCTAATATTCCAAAACGATTTTCATGGTCATAGTAGAAAATAACATAACACATTAAAGCTCCTACCCATAATCCTATACATAAGAATAATGGCGTAAATGCTATACCATAGGAATTAACTTCTCCATATTCTTTTGTTTCGAATACTACAGGCGTTTCTGCAAATTCTTCTAGACCTTCTAATGTTTTTAATTCTTCTTTTGTATCTTGTAAACCATTGTTAATAGTTTCTTTAAAAGTTCCTATTCCTTCTACTAGTTTTCCACTACCATCTGAAGCTGAAGTTGTTCCTTCGTGAATTGTACTTATTGCAGTATATATTTGGTCTGAACTTGTGGCTAGAGTATCTAAACCTGTACTTAAATTTGAACTACCATCAGATAAACTCTTTGTTCCATTTTTTAATGTATCTATTCCTTGGTTTAAAGCTATACTGCCTTCTTTTAATGAAGTTAATGCTAATTTTAAATTTTTAACTCCTTGTGTAATTGCAGATAAATTACTGCTTGAACTTAATAATGTTTGTGTACCTGCATATAATTTATTTGCTCCTTCCTTTACAGCTGTTCCATTATTTATTATAGTTTGTGCTCCATTTTCTAATTTTGAATTTACAGATTGTATTTCTTTACTTCCTTGTTTTATTTTTTCACCAGATGTTTTTAATTCTGAAAATGCACCACTATTTAATAAAACATTAGCTTTATTGGCTAGTTTTTGTATTTCTGGATCTTGAGATGTTTCACCTTTTTTTACTAGTTCTTTTAAAATATTTTCTGTGTTAGTATTTACTGAATTTGAACTATCTATATAATTATTTACATTTCCTAACAATTTTTTGTTATTTTCTATATATGCTTTTATATTTTTAGATAATTCTGTGCTTCCATCAACATAATTATTAACACCTTCATTCAAATTTTTTGCACCTGTATTTAAATTATTTATTCCTTCGGATAATTTTAAAATTCCATCTTCTCCTTGTGTAGATAATTTATCTGCACCATCATTTATTTGTGTAATTGCACTATTTAGATTTTTTCCACCTTCTTGTAAGTCTTCTACTCCTTCAGAAACCTGGTTAATTCCTCCATTTAATGCTTTACTACCATCATTAGCTGATTTCACACCATCATTAAATTGTGTATAACTATTTTCTAATTTTCCAGTTCCTTCATTAATTTGATTAATTCCCGAATTTAAGCTTTCTGCCCCTGTTAGTAGTGTATTGCTTCCATTTTCTATTTCCTCTAAGCTATTTGGAACTTCTTCTAATTTATTTGATAATGTTGCTATTATTTCTTTATCAACTTTAGTTTGTAAACTTAGTTGTGCTGATTTTACTGCGCTATTAATCATTTGCGTAGCTAAATAATTTGTAGCTTGATTAGGACTATATGTAATTTTAGCAGTTTGTTTGTCTGTTGTAGCTGCACTTTCTAAACATTTTGTAAAATCACTTGGTATTTCTATTGTTGCATAATATTTTCCTTCTTCCATTCCTTTTTGTGCATCTTCTTTACTTACATCTTCAAAGCAAAAAGTTTTACTATCTTGTAAACTTTGTACAAATTCTTTTCCTTGATTTTTTTCTTTTTTTCCTTCGTCTAAATTTACTAATGCTACTTTCACATCTGATAAATTACCATATGGATCCCAATATGATTTTAAATAAAAATAGCTATAAATTAGTGGTATAAATAATACTACTACAAAAATTACAATTGTAAAAATCTTCTTTTTGTTTACTTTTTCCATTATTTACTCTTCCTTTCTTAATCCTTTTCTTAAAACTTCTGAAACAGTTTTAGCTAATACTTGCCTATCTATATTTTTATCTTTTGATCCCCATTCAATAACCAATGCAATATACATTTTGTAAATTAAAAATGTTGTTATATCTAAATCTTGATAGTCTATATATCCTTTTTCTTTTGCTCTTACTAATTTAGATTTAATGTAGTTTTGAATCTTTTCATCTATTATTTTTAAACTATCTATAATTATGGGATTTTTTAACCATTCTGCTTCTTTTGTTATAATATTTAGAAAATTTTGATTTTTTCTGTATTCTAAAATTTCATAAAGCCCTTGATTTACACTTTCAAAAAATTCTAAATTTTTTGCTTCTATCTTTTCTACTATTTTTTCCATGTTTAGTATTTCTTCTTGAATAAAGTATTTTAATAGCTCTTCTTTACTAGAAAAATACATATAAATAGTTTTCTTAGTTACTCCTGCTTCTTTTGCAATTTCGTCCATGGATACTTTTTTAAACCCATATTGATGAAATAAATTTCTTGCTGCTTCTATAATTTGTGTTTCTTTCATTTTATCCTCCTTTTTGCACTGGTATACTATTTTCGTATATTAGTATACTTTAATTATATGTTTTTGTCAAGATAGTTGTTACTTATCAGCATAAAATACGTTGATTTCATTCTTTTATTATTTATTTTACATAGAAATATAAAATTTTATAAAAAAATTTAAATTTTATATTGACAAAGTATATGGTATGGTATTATAATAAGCATTGTCAGTTGCAAGACATATATGCAGATGTGGCGGAACTGGCAGACGCACAGGACTTAAAATCCTGCGAGGGTTAAACCTCGTGCCGGTTCGATTCCGGCCATCTGCACCAAAACAGTTGAAATTTAACCAATTTCAACTGTTTTTATTTTTGCTCAAAAGTATTTAAAAGTATTGATATAATTGCATTTTAGTAATTTTCATTATTCAACCTATTTTCAAAATTATTTGTTATTATTCATTATTTTTGCGTTTCTGCACATAATCTGCACACAAGATGTGCACATAAAAAAATCCACGAAACAGTATTGAAATATAGTGTTGTATAGTTTGAATGAAAAATTTCGTGCACACTAAATTTTTACTATATTAAATTATAGATTATTATTTATTATCAATACTTTTAGAAATTTAAAATAATAATTAATATGGTTAATTTGCACAATAATAGAGCTGTAAAAGTTACAACTCTATCTATCTTTTATATTAAGTTCATTTATAAAATCATTTACTAATCTAATAAGCCTTTCTTTTGAAAAGCTAAATAGTAAGCTAACATATTCAAAAGTTTTGTCTATATAGTTTTTTAGTTTATTATTTTCAGCTTTTAATCTTGCATTTTCTTGTTTTAAATTATAATTTTCTATTTCCACTTGTTCAAATTTGTTTATTGTATCTTCAACAATATTTTTTATTCTTGTATATCTACTAGAAATAGTATTAAATTTTTTTATTACTCGTTTATATTCATTTCTCAAAATTTCAATGTCATTAGTTATTATTTCTTGTTCTTGGTGCTTAGTTTCTTTGAACATTTCTTGCATTTCATAATTTGTAACTTTTTTTAATGTTTCTATTGGTATATGCTCATTGTCTATTGTATTTCCTCGTTCTAAATCGAAACCGGATTTTGTCATATATTTATAAAATTTATCTTGTAATTTTCTATAACTGTCTTTACCTTTCCAATATTCACTGCAAGCGATTTTACTTATTTCTTTTCCTTCTTTATCTTTCTTGTGAACAACGGGAACAAATAAAATGTGCAAGTGAGGAGTGGATTCGTCCATATGTACTTTTGCAGATACAATAAATTCTTCTCCAAGATTATTATAATTTGCTACAAATTTATATGCTGTTTCAAAATACCTTTTTGTTTCTTCTTCTCCAATACTATTAAAAAATTCTTTATCAGATGTAATTATAAATTCACACATTACATTACTAACTTTTTTTACCATACCTTGTAAGTTATATTTTGTTTTCATATCTTTAAAAACTTTTTCATAAGTAGAGGAGGGGGCTTTTAATGAATAGTTTAATTTTGAATTTTGTTTATTTATATCTTTATTTGAATAGTTTGTATTTTTCCTTTCATTATGTCTATATATTCCTGATAGATTTTTCATTTTATAGTTTGTATTTCTAATTATTGCATAACTCATATTTTCTACCTTCTTCCTTATTAGGGTAGCACTACGAAGCTTTACTTATGTCATAATGCTTATTAAGTTAGTCTAAAAAAGAGGGACACTTTAGTGTTATAACATACTAGAACATTAAAAATGTTCTGTATGATTAAGGGGAAAATCCCCTTAATAAACCCCTATACAAGATTTTTTAAAATTATTTGAATTTATTTATTGGTATCCTTTATAAGTACAACAAATTAAAATAAGTGTTTCAAAAAATCTTGTTATGGGAAACCTATGTAGGTTTCCCATGCTCTTCCACTGTAATTTTAAAATTAACTAGATAAATCTAATCAATTTTAAAAGTTATCTTTCTTGTCCTTGTGAATTATCTAATAATCTCTTGTTTTCAATAAGTAAATTATCTACATTTACAATATCATTATTCATATAGTAATTATTGACTTTCTCAAGTTCGGATTCTTTATATTTATTGAAAACAGAAGTATAAGTATTTAGAGTTATTGCTACATCAGTATGCCCCATAAGTCTTTGAAGTGCAACTGCTCTCATTCCAGCTTCAATACATCTAGTTCCATAGGTATGTCTTAAACTATGTGATGTAATATCTGTTATATTCATTTTCTCTAATAATTCTTTCAACTTTCTATTTGCATTATTAGGTCGCACATATTCTCCATTAGGAGTTAAAAATAATTGTTTATCACGATTATTCTCTGCTAATCTCATTTGACTAATTATTTCGTTTCGTATAAAAGAAGGAATAGGGACTTCTCTAATTCCAGCATAAGTTTTAGTTGAATTGCCCATTATTACTTTATGATTTTTGTCAGTGGATAAAGTCTTATTTACTGAAATTAAATTTTTGTGTAAGTTTATATCTGTATTTCTTAATGCTAAAACTTCTCCAATACGAAGTCCTAAATACATTTCAATTAAATATGCAACCTTGTATGGTTCATCTGTAATAGGAACATTCATTAAATAATCAGTTAATTTTTGTTGTTCTTCAACTTCTAAGGCTCGTACAACTTTGTGTTTTTTAGTACTTCTTGGTCGTATAACTTCATTCATGGGATTTTTTATAATATAGCCTTTATTAATAGATTCTCTGAAAATTTGAGAAAATTGTTCTTTTATTTTCTTAATTGTGGAATCACTATAATGTTTTAAACTATTAAGATAATTTTGTATTTCTGCACTTGTTATGTCACTAATATTTTTTTCTGATAGTGAACTTTCTTCAATTTTTTTAATTGTTTCTATTATTCTCGAGTATGTTCTTTCACTAATTAAATTCATATCTAATTTTTTTATAGCATTTTCTCTCATAAGTTTATTTAATGGAATGCCATTGTTTTGGATAAATAAATCATTTCCTTTTTGATATTGAATACTTGTTAAAAAATCCTGTGATTCTTTTTCTGTTGAAAATGATTTGGTTTTTCGTATTTCTTTTGAAGTGCCTTTATCATATACATAATAAGCACATCTCCATTTCTTACAATTATTATCAAAGTAGATACTACCAATTTTTTCTTTTTTATTACTCATAATATAATGCACCACCTTAAACTCGTTTTTTCATTTTCCAAATTAAGTAGGAAAGTAACATTATTTGCTTTGATTTTCCAATATTAATTGAGGGGAAATCATTTCTTTTAAAAATCCTATATGCGATTGTTTCACATACATTCAAGTCATTCATTACATCTTTTACGCTAATCATTCTAAAAGGATTCTTGACTCTCCTAATGGTATCTATTGCCATTCTTTCTTCTGGCGTTAAAAATTCTTTTGTTTCAATTACTATATTTTTAGTTTCTATATTGTTAATTTCATTTATCATTTTATTTATTTCTTCCATATTAAAAATCCTTTCGTATCTAATTTTTATTATTTTTAATAAATCTTAGTATTGTTGTTTGAATAGATAAAATCATTTGAAGTACATCATCATTTGTATAGCGTTTGGATAAATCATAATTTGATAAGCTTAAATCTTTTTCTATAATTCTTCCATTTAAAAATTTTTTTCTCATATAAAGAGAACCGTGAAGTATTAGACTTATTGTTATAATTAAAACTAGCTCTTCTTAAAAATTTTATATATTTAACACATTGTTCTTTCGTTAAAGATTTAAAATTTTTATTATTTTTACAAACTATTATGATATCTCCACGAATGGTTTCGCCAATACCCAAAAGTTTTGGATTAATATATATATTAGGTATTAGATATTTTCTATTATTCTTACATAGAATAACTATATCGTCATAAGGTATTACATCAAATTTCCCGTCCAACTAATTCCTCAAATTGAACAATATTATTGTTTATTTTTTTTAGTTCTGGAGGCTTACCAACTTTTTGATATATAATTATAATTTTGTTATTGGTCATTATAATCACTACTTTCTTTTTGTATCTTTCTTAAATATTCTTGATAAGCTATATTATCTAAATATTTTCTGTTTTTCGGATTATCTAAACTAATTGTATCTTTTGAATATAAATTGTCAGATTTTTTAAGAAATTTTTTATTTGTAATTGCTTTTGAAATTTTTCTCATTTTCTGAAAACTCCTTTAAAATAAATTTGATTTCTAGAAATCATAGTTGTTCGAACTGATTATAGGATACGATGTTTTATTATAAAAAAGAGAAAAAGCCCAAAAAAAGCAAAGAAAGTATAAAGAAACATAAAAAAGAATAAAAAAACTGAAAAAATACACTTTCAAAAATCTTTGAAAGTGTATAAAAATCAATATTTTTAACAATTTTAAAATTAATTTTGCGTACAAACATAAAAAACACCTTTAAATGCACTTATTTATCACAATTAAAGGTATTATATATTTTTTTTACTTATTCTTCAAAATCTTCTTTATTTTCAATATCTAAATAACAAATATTTACTTCTTGCATTTTTTCAAATTCTGTATTTGTTATTTTTAAGTCTTCTAACATTTCGTCAGTAAATTCTAAATCATTTTTAGAAATAAAGCATTTTCTACTGCTAGGCTCATATTTACCATTAGTACAAAATAAAATTCCTTTCATTAGTCTATTTGTACCATTTGCTATGTTAATATCTATTTGAGTGCATTCAAGACGAGGGCTAGTAGGTTTATAATTATTAAAGTGTAAAAATGCCATAAAATTATCTGTTTCTATATATCCAGTCATATATATTTTATCTGTTTTATAATCAACAAATTCTAATTCACAATAATTTGATTTTGTTACTATATTTATTTTAAATTTACATTTATCAAATTTTTTTGAGGAAGGATAGTATCCATTATAATAAATATATAAGGTATTAGTCTCAAAAGGATTTTTATTTTCTGCTTTATTTATAAATTTATTATTAAGAGTAAATAATTCTGATTCATTGATTTCTAGTTCTCTGCATAGTAAGAATATTTGCTCGGCATTTGGAATAAGTTCGCCACTTTCAAACCTAGCAATAGTAGACGCATTTTTTCCAATTGTAATTGCTAGATTATCTTGACTTAATCCTTTTATTTTTCTAAATTTCTTCAATCGCTCTCCAAATTCGGATTTATTAAATTCTGCCATAGAATCACATCCTTTAATAAATATATACACTTCAATTATACCATTTTTTTACATTGTTTTCAACAGAAGTGATGGGCAAATAGCTTGATATAGTAATAAAATTTGAAATTGACATAAAAAAATGTTATAATTAATATAACTTTATAGTAAAAAGAATGGCTTTGAAATCTTAATTAATCAATCCATTCCACAAGCGTAATGCTTGGTGTTCAATGTTAACATTCAGGTATTGCGATTGCCTGGATTTTTTTAATACGAGATTTTAGCTTTGCTTACTTTTCGTATTATATACATTGAGTTTTTACATAAGGAATCCATATACAGGAGAGTGAGCAAATGAAAGATTTAGAGTGCTACGGTGGTCGGTTGTCCAGGTGGATAATCTTCACTAACAAGAAATAGCCATTCAGCTAATGGGGGAAGAAATTTCCCCCAAACTTTATAGGAATTATTGAAATTTATATAGATTTAAGTTATAATTTAGTTAGTTAGTCTAAACTAATCGCAATAGTTTAGGTTAATTATAGCTTTAAAGATTAAGATTTAAAGCATTAAAACACGGGGGTTGCTCACTCTCCGTGTATTTTTTTGCACTATATGCAATATTTTGTAAAAAATAATAAAATTGCTACTAAATTAGTGATATTTTAATGGAAAAACAACGATTTCACATAAAAAACTTGCATTGTATGCAAATTTCATTGCATATTATGCAAGTTTTAATTTTTTGACTTGTTGCAATAAGCTTGTTATATTAATGTTACAAATAATTTAAAGATTTATGTATCATTGAATATACAGAAGTTTTGGAGGAATTTATGAAAGTTTTAAAAGAAAAGACTAAAATTAATCCTAAACAAGTTATAACAATATTTAATATTCTTCGTTCAATTGGATTAAATACAAGTCATAGAGGTACAAAATATATTAATAAAGCAATTCAAATAATTACAATGTCTGATAATGACATTGTTGTTATTAATGATATATATGAAAAAATTGCCAAAATATATGGCAATATAACTCCAAAACAAGTTAAAAATGATATATCTTATGCTTTAAATACAAGAATAGAAAATAAAGCATTAGAAAATTTTAAAAGGATATTTGGTTTTGAATATGATAGCTATTACTTTACTAATAAAAACATAATTGAAGAAATTGTGCGTATTATTAAATTAGAATATTTATAAATTCTCTTTTATATCTTTTACATCAATATCAAGAATTTTACAAATAGCCATTAATTCAAAATCTTTTACAATTCTTTGTTCTTTTTCTATTAAATAAATATCATTTGGATATAATGTTACACCTAATAACTCGAGTTTATTAGATAATTTTTCAAGTGATAAGTTATGTTCAATTCTACTGTCATGAATAATTTTTCCAGAAATATTACTTTTATTTTTATATTTATATTTATTCATAAAAATTCCATCCTTTAATGTATTATTTGCAATTTTTATTGATATTATCATGGAATTCATGTTAATATATTATGAGAATCATAATGAAATATAGAAAGAAGGGAGAAAATATGAATAAAAATATAGAACTGACAAGTTTGATTAATGATTCGATATTAGATTCAATTTTTAAAGAGAAAGAGGAAAGTTTATATTATCAAAACAAGTATGATAAAGAAAAAATTAAAGAAATATATTTGGAAAATCCAACAAGTTATGAAAATTTATTAATTGCAATAAAAAACTTGCCACCACATTTTAATAATACTAGAGAGAATATTATTGAAAAATTAGAACAATATTTAGAAAGAGAAAATAGTTTAAGTGCTTATGATAATGAAAGATTTTATAAGAAAGGTTTTAGTGATGGTGTGAAAATGATGTTAGAAGTATTGAAAGAAAATTAATTACATGAGAGAGAGATTGATAATTGCTATCATGTATGATACTATAAGTATAATAACAAACTAGTAATTTATAGGGAGGATATATGGAAGATTCAAATATATTTAAATATTGTGTTGCTATGAAAAAAGGTCGAAAAATTTTTAATATGATAGTAGGAGGTTTAATGATTCTTTTAAGTAGTATTTTTATAATACTGACGATTATTGTTTCTATATTAGAACAAGAAATTGATTTCTATACATTTTTGGGAATATTGATGATACCATTACTCTTTTTTTGCTTTGGAATCACAGGTGTTATAACAGCTACGAAACGAGTAGAAATATATAAAGGGAAAGTAGTTTATCATATAGGAGTAATAAATAGAGAGTATCCTATGTCTGATATTAGAACTTCAAAAACTCAAACTGAAACATATAATACGGGACTATATTATGAAGATATGGTACCTACTACAGGTTATGATAAGGTGATTACTTTCTATGATAAAACAGGTAAAAAGATTTTTAAATTTGGATTGTCATATTATAATATTGAGCGCTTACAAACAGACGTTAAAAATACTCAAAAAAGTATTTCTAAGCGAGGTATTAAGAAATAAACAAATTACAATTTATATAACACATACAATAATTATTCATTAATTTCTAACAATATATAGAATTATACATTATTAAATGTTTTGCACACAATATGCACGGACTAAACTATAAAAATAGTTGTATATAGCTATGTACAAGATTTTGAACTTTCCCATCTGCACCAAAACAGTTGAAATTTAACCAATTTCAACTGTTTTTATTTTTATTCAAAAGTGTTTAGAAGTATTGATATAATTGCGTTTGAGCAATTTTTATTATTCAACCTATTTCCCAAATTATTTGTCATTATTCATTATTTTTGTGTAATTGCACATAATCTGCACAGACAAATTGCACAGAAAAACATTTTTTATAATACTATTGGAATAAAGTGTTATAGAAATTTCAGATTTTTTTATCATACATTGTAATGTTTTAAATTGTCAGATATATGATATTATAAAATATAGAAATAAATAGAAACTATAAAAATCTGATAGTAGTTTCTTTGTTGATAGTTAATTAATATGCTTGTAAGTAATTTATAAATAATAAGTTGTATAGGAGATGAAGTATATGGCAAAAGATTTAATAATAAGAAGTAGTACAGAAGAATTTATAACATTTAAACTGCAAGAAAAAGAAAAAGGAATACAAGTTAGATATGAAAATGAAACTTTGTGGATGACACAAAAAGCAATGTCAGAATTATTTGATACAGGAATTGATAATATAAATGTTCATCTAAAAAATATATATGATTCACATGAATTAGATAAAGATTCAACTATTGAAGAAAATTCAATAGTTCAAAAAGATGGGACTTACTTCTTGGAAAAATTCTCCCAATGGCAAAATTATGGAATCTGATGTAGTAATTGCAAAAAATTATTTAAATCAAGATGAAATACGAGATTTGGAAGGAATCGTAAGTGCATTTTTAGAAATTGCTGAAAATAGAGCTAGAAGACATATTCCTATGACAATGGAAGATTGGGCTACTAGAATAGATAAATTTTTATTAGCAGATGATAGAGATATTTTGAAAGATGCAGGTAAAATATCACATGAAATAGCTTGTGATAAAGCATTAACAGAATTTGAAAAATATAGAGTTAAACAAGATAAATTATATAAATCGGATTTTGATTTATTAATTGAAAAAGCAAAACATATAGAACAATAACTTACATTTTTGATTATTTTATACTTTTATGTATTTAATGGTTTGTTCCTTATGTTTTAATTTATATTGTTGTTACCTTTGAGTTTTTTCCCCTCTTTTCTAAAAAATTAAAAATACTTATATTAAATTAAATATTGCAAAAAACTTATTTAAAAAGATATAAAAAAATTTCAATAACTATAAATATTAATATCAAAATTAAGGAGTGATAATAATAATGGAAGATTATTTAAAGTTTGCAGAAGATATTGCATATCAAGCAGGAAAAATAATGCTCACATACTTTAATCAAGACAATGGTGCTAGTTATAAAGGAGATAATACTATTGTAACATTAGCAGATACCGAAATTAATTCTTACTTAATAAAAAAAGTAAAAGAATGTTACCCTACCCATTCAGTAGATGGTGAAGAAGAACAATCTGGCAAAAGTAATTTTGTCTGGGTATGCGATCCAGTTGATGGAACTGCTATGTATGCTAGACATATACCAATAGCAGTATTTTCATTAGCATTAGTAATTGATGGAATTCCACATATTGGTGTGGTTTACGATCCATTTACAAATAGTCTATATTCTGCTATAAATGGAAAAGGTGCATACAAAAATGGTAAGAAAATATCTGTAAACGATTATCCTTTAGATAACATTAGAACTGCTTGCCATTGTGATATGTGGCCAAAAGCAAAATACAATGTTAGTAGAGTATTTGAAGAGTTAAGCCATAAAACAAGACTAAATGATATAGGAAGTATCGCAAGAGCTAGTTGCCTAGTAGCTACAGGTGATTACAGCTTAGCCATTTTTACAGGAACAGAACATAAACATTGTGATATTGCTGCTGTTAAAGTTATTGTTGAAGAGGCTGGTGGAAAAGTAACAGATTTATTTGGAAATGAACAACGATATGACCAAAGTATAAAAGGTGCAATTATAAGTAACGGAATTGTACATGATGAGGTTATAGAAGTAATTAAAAATTATATTATTAAAGAATAAAAATTAATTAAGAAATTTATATAATAAAAACATAATATTTTACTTAAGATTTGATTAACAAAAACTTATAATCTACAACAAAACCTAGTATTAAATACTAGGTTTTGTTTTTTACTATTCTTCTGTAGCTATTTTATTTTTTTCTAAAACTTTTTCTGTTTCTTGTAATTTCATTAAAAGTAATAATTCCTTTTTAGTAATAGCATCTAAAGTATTATTCACTATATTATCTAATCTTTCTAAATCGTCTATTCTTACATCACTTTTTACTTCTTGACCTTCTAATGTTCCAAGAAAAGCTTGTATCTTATCTCCTTCTGCCTCCAATATATTAGATATACCTATTTCTTCCAATGCAATTGATCCAATTAGCATATTTATCATATCATTTCTACCTAAATCTATTTTTGGTAAAACATCTGGAATATTTGGTACAGACATATTTTTCTCTCCTTACTGTTGCGCTTTATACTTATATATTATTCCAAAAATATTATTATGTGACAATTATTTTGCTATGATCTCCACAAAACAGGTAAAACTCCAATTTCTATTGAATTGGAGTTTTTACCTGTTCATTGCTTTCACTTTTTATATTAGATTTATCGTTTTCTATCCATCTCATTACTTTTATATCTTTATATGCATCTAATACATTTTGATATTTATTTGTTTCTTCTTCCCAAATTGAAGCTGGCACTTTGTCAAAAGCATTAAATATTTTTTCAGCTTCTTTAAGAAATACTATTTGTTGAGTTGTACTCATTTTTTCATATTTCTTCGCTATCCTATCTAGTTTGTCTAATTCTTGGTTTGCTTCTATAAAAGACCAAAAGTCTTTTACTGTTAAACCTGCCATTTTTATTTGCATTACAGCAAAAACGACAAGTCCAAATATTACAAGTACTAGCATATATATTATAACTAATAATATTGCCATAAATACACCTTCTTAAAATTTAAGTCTATTTAATTATAACATATATAATTTTTATTTGTAAATATAATTTGTTCTAACTTTTAACAGTAATTAAAAATTCATCATTCTAAAAAACATAAAAAACTTCACTAACATAAGTTAATGAAGTTTTTATTTTTACTATTTAGAAAAATATCTTTTTAATAAACCGTCAAATCCTCTACCATGACGAGCTTCATCTTTAGCCATTTCATGAACTGTATCATGTATAGCATCATATCCTAATTCTTTAGCTCTTGTAGCTATTTCTTTTTTCCCCATACAAGCACCTTGTTCTGCAGCTGCTCTTAATTCTAAGTTTTTCTTTGTATCTGGGTATACAACTTCACCTAATAATTCTGCGAATTTAGCAGCATGTTCAGCTTCTTCTAAAGCATATCTTTTAAATGCTTCTGCTATTTCTGGATATCCTTCTCTATCTGCTTGACGGCTCATAGCTAGGTACATTCCAACTTCTGTACATTCTCCCATAAAGTTTTCTTTTAGTCCTTGTACTACCATTTCGTCTAATCCTTGCGCTACACCAATTTTGTGTTCATCAGCATAGTCTTTAGCTCCGCTCATATCTTTTAATTCGAATTTTTCTTTGCTAGCTCCACATTGTGGGCATTTTTCTGGAGCTTCATCTCCAATGTGTACATATCCACATACTTTACATACATAAGCTTTCATATTTTTTCCTCCTAATTATTATAATTTTTTTATTCTTTATCTTTGCATTCTTCGCATTTTCCTCTTAAAAAAATTTTAGATTCTGCTACTTCTGCATCGATAATATTAGCAAATTCTTTTAGTTTATCATTAAGTCTTTCGTTTTCGTCTTCATCTAAAAAGATATCTTGTATTTTATTACATTCTAAACATTGAAAATGTAGATGTGGCAGAATATTACCATCAAATCTATCCGATTCTCCTTGTTTAGTTTCTATTTTTAATATTTGACCATTTTCATATAAAGCAGATAAATTTCTATATACTGTTGCAATTCCTATTGATGGCATAATTTTTAATATATCTTTATATAGCATTTCTGCAGTTGGATGGTCCGTCCTTTCCTTTAAAGCCTTTAATATTAGCTCTCTTTGTTTACTATATCTTTCCATAACATCTCCTTAAATGATAACCATTATCATTATTGCATAATATAAATTAATTGTCAACAGTTTTTTTATAAAATTTATATATGTTTTTGTAATATTTGGTTTTTTTTTGTAGTTTTTTATGATAGAATATTTGTAGAAATTTATTCTATAATAAAACTTGAAAGGAATGAGCTTAATATGAATTTTAAAAAGTGTTTACGTTGTGGGTGTTTTTTTTCTTCAGTAGATGATATCTGCCCTAATTGCACTACAAAGGACAATTTTGAAATGTCAAAATTAAAAAATTTTTTATCAAATCAAATTGAAGAAGCTTCAATTTCAGATATTAGTAAAGGAACAGGAATTGAAGAAGCAAATATAAATAGATTTATGAGCAATAAAGATTTCATAAAAACTGTAAAGAAAGAAAAAAATAATATAAATATCAATTTATAAGGAGGACGTTTTATGTCTAATATTTTCGAAGAATTAACTAAAAGAGGTTATACAGAACAATTAACACATCCAGAAGAAATTAAAAATTTATTAGATAATGATTCAATATCTTTTTATATAGGCTTCGACCCAACTGCAGATAGTTTACATGTAGGTCATTTTATTTCTTTAATGGTCGCTTCTCATATGCAAAAAGCTGGGCACAAACCTATTATTTTAATAGGTGGTGGTACAGCTACAATTGGTGATCCTTCTGGTAAAACAGATATGAGAAGAATGATGTCTAGAGAAGAAATTGATCATAATGTAGAATGTTTTAAGAAGCAAATTGCAAAATTTTTATCTTTTGAAGGAGAAAATGGTGCAATAATAGTTAATAATGCAGATTGGCTTTTAGATTTAAACTTTATTAACTTTTCAAGAGAAATCGGTTCTTTATTTTCAGTAAATAAAATGCTTTCTGCCGAATGCTATAAGCAAAGAATGGAAAGAGGACTAACATTTTTCGAGCTTAGCTATATGTTAATGCAATCTTATGACTTTTTGCATTTACACGATAAATATGGTTGTAAATTACAAATGGGTGGAAATGACCAATGGTCAAATATTTTAGGAGGAGTAGACTTAATAAGAAGGATTGGACATTCTGACTCTTATGGTCTTACTTTTAAGCTTCTTACTACAAAAGAAGGTAAGAAAATGGGTAAAACAGAAAAAGGTGCTCTTTGGCTAGATCCTACGAAAACTTCACCTTACGAATTTTACCAATATTGGAGAAATATAGATGATGCCGATGTTAAAACTGTTTTAAGTTTATTAACATTTTTGCCTATGGAAAGAGTAGAAGAACTTTCTAATTTAAAAGATGAAAAAATAAACGAAGCAAAAAAAGTTGCTGCATACGAAATAACAAAATTAATTCATGGCGAAGATGAAGCAAAAAAAGCAGAAGAGTCAGCTAAAGCATTGTTCGAAGGTCAAGGTAGTTTAGATAATATGCCTTCTGCAACAGTTAACTCTAACATTTCAATTTTAGATGCAATAATACAAGTAAATTTTGCACCATCAAAAGGACAAGCTCGTCAATTAATAAATCAAGGTGGTATAACTTTAAATGATAGCAAAATTTCAGATACTAATTATATTCTTTCAGATTCAGACTTTAAAGATGGTTTTGCTATACTAAAAAAAGGAAAAAAATCTTATTATAAATTACAAAAAAATAACTAGGATAATATATTTTATCCTAGTTTTTTTCTAAAAAATTAAAGCATGCCAATATTCTTTATAAAAAATATTAAACATGCTTTTTTCTATAGGGATTTTAAGGACCGTCCCAAAAATCCCTGTTTAGTTATTTTTGTTTTCTATTATATTCTACTAACTTTTTTTCGTTTTTATATGTAATAGTTGTTAATGTTATTACTGCTAATATAATTCCTAGTGGTAATGTGTAGTAGCTAATAGGTATTCTTGCTATTGTTAATATGCTTAAATATAATGCTTCTATTATTATTGGCCAAATAACTAATTTTGCTATAACTTTTGCTAGTTCTATTTTTCTAAATCTTATAATTGAATATATGATTATTAATACTGCTGAAATTGCTATTGGAACAATGTAGTTTGACATTATATCTCTTCCTCTATAATGTGGTACATCTACAATTGTTAAGTCTTCTTTTGTTAAAGTTATTCCATATTTTTCGTTTACTTTTGTTACTAAATTGTTTAATTTTTCGTCATTGCTTTCTCTTACTGTAATTGCTACAGAATCATTAAAAAATTCTATTTTTTGTATTAATACTTCTTTTGTACTAAAAGCTTCTTTTGCAATTGCTTCTACATCTGATTTTGTATAATCTTTTCCAATGTACATTTCTACTCTAACAGAGTCATCATATGCTAAACTAAATTTAAATTTTGCTGTACAACCTACTACTATACCTGCAATTATAATAATCGCTATTAATATATATAGTAATTTATTTTTCATTTTAGTTTTCTTGCGTTCCATTTTTTCACCCTCTCAAATTATTTTTCTTCTGCTTTTATAATTAAATTCTTAGTTACAATCAAATTATATATAATTGATGTTGTAAGTCCCCAGAATACAACCATTCCAAAACTATAAATTGGAATAAATGAATTAAATGCAAATACTATTGCTATTATATATGCTGGTACTAACATCATACAGAATTTTACTACCACATTTTTTATTACTTTATCATTTTCTTTTTTACCCTTTATAGCTTTTAATAACATATAAAGTAATACATAGTTTAATAACGCAATTAATGATAAACCTATAATTCCACCAATTCCTATTTCTACATTTGTTAATCTTAAGATTAATAATGTAACAGCCATAAATCCTATGTTAGAAATTGTAGCTAGTATTCCATTTACTCTAAACTTAATTATTAAGAAGATAAATAATAGAGCTAAAACAGCCAATAATACTATTATTGTATTTCTTAAGAATTCTACTGTTATAGAAGATTCTATATATTTATTTCCTTCTAATGAATATGTAATTGGCATTACACCATTTTTTATTAGTGATGCCATAGATTGAGCTTGTACCATGTATGTATCTAATTTATTATTTTCATCAGTTGTAGATAATGCACTTCCTGTTCCTATTAATAAATCTAATGTTCCTGTTGTATTTTCTTCTGAAAATTGTTGACCTGGTGCTATTGTTGTACCATCTATTACCATATCTATTTTTTTAGTATTTTGCTCTGCATTTTCTGTTCCTTCTGTTGTAGTTTCGTTTGTTGCCTCATTTGCTGTTTCATTTACATTTAAGTCTGCTTCTGTAATTTCATTTGATACAGTATTATTTGCTACTGTGTTCTCTGTTTCTTGTTTTACATTACTATTATATGTTTTTGATATTTCTTGTAATTTTTCTTTTCCTTGTTTATTAAATACTATCTCTAGGTATACATTTACCCCTGCTTGTGTATTGTTGTATAAAACTTTTGCGTCTTTTACATCATCATTATTTAATAAAATTTCTCCTGTTTCTGAATCTTTTAATTCAAATTTTCCTACTTCTGATAGTGTAGATATTATATCATCTGTTGAACTATCTTCTTTTAGTTCTATAACTATATTACCATTATCTTTATCTTGTCTTACTTTGTAATCTGTAACTCCAGATGTTTTTAATCTATTTATTAAAATTTGTTTTGATTTCTCGTAATTTTCTGAATTTAATGTTTCTTCCTTATTAGTTTCTTCAGAACTTTTTTTGTAATTATTCTCTGTAATTACTTCTTCCGTATAGCCTTGGCTTGAAAGTTCTTCTTCCGTTCCTTCTGCAATTTTTGTTCCTTCTTGGTCTGTTAATGTTATTGTATCTTCTTTCTCAACATTTAACTGAATTATTCTATTACCTTTTATGTCTGATCCTAATATAAAATCTGGAATAATATCTGACATTTCATTTTTGTCCTTAACATATATTCCTACAAAAGATACAATAGATAATAAAATAACAATAACTATTATTAGTGTTGTTCTTAATCCTCTCAATTTGTTTATTTCTTTTGCTCTTTGCTCTTTTTTTAGCTTTTCTTCCTTGTTCACTTCTTCTCCTCCTTAGTTAAAAACATTGAATATAGTCTTGTTAAATTCTATCTTAAATTATAAAAAAATTCAACTATTTTTTCCTAAATAGTTGAATTTTATAGATATACATTTTTTTAATATTTAATTTTTCTTATTAAGATTAACACCTAAAATTCCACCTATTCCTCCAGAAATAATTCCCAATATTATTAGTAAAATAGTTTTACTAGAAAAATTTATATTTCCAGAAAATATTAGTGAAATTAACAAATATAATAATATATACAAAAATCCTATTATTAGTCCATTTATAATTCCTCTTTTTTGTAACTTTATTGTTGCTACAGAACTTCCTATTAAAATAGCTAATGTATTTAGTGCTACTACTAATGTTGGAATAGCACTATCCGATATTGTTGAATATGTCATTATTACAGATAATATAATGAGTGATAAAATATTTATGCAAAATGCTATTATTTCACCTTTTAAAATGGCAATTCCATTCTTTTTTAATAATCCCTCTTCCATAGTTTAAGCCTCCCTAATAAATTTTATTTAGGAAGGCTTATTTTTATGCTATTAATTTTTTACTAATTCGTTTGTATCTGATGTTCCATTATTTATATTCATATTGTTGTTTAAATTTGAATCATTAATATTAGTATTTACTTTTTTAATTCCATTTGCTTTAAATACTTCATCTAGATTTCCTTGTTGTCCATTCATTTCTAAATAATATACATCTTTACCATTTTCTGTTCTATAATATATGTTATCTAATACAAATCCAACTAATTGTTCCCCTAAAGGATTATATACAGCATATTTCTTATTTCTATCGTTTTCACTTAATTGTTTTCCAACTATAATTCCTTCATAGTCATCTAGCAATACTGCATTATTTGCAGATTTTGTTTGTTGTGAAGATACTATACAACCTATACTATCATATTCTATTGGTAAAATCATTTCTCCACTTACATTAAATAATCCCCATTTTTCGTCTCTTTGTACAGGAATTATAGAATCATAAAATAAGTATTGATTCTCATTTTTTAAACTTGGGTATTGGTCTTTATTTACACCAATTTGGTCATATTCTGAATATAATATTTGTCTTTCACTCTTATTTATTACTCCATATTTATCAGAAGATTTTACTATGTACAATCCTGCATTCTTATCTAATAATTTTATAGAATCATAATTCATAGAAATTTTACTTTGTCCTAATTCACTTATAATTCCATATTTATCATTGCTTTCTACTAAAAATTCATCTGTTGTTTCTAGCCATTGCACACTTTCGTAACGAGCACCAGCAATTTCTTGTCCATCTGGTCTAATAATACCTATTAAACCATTTTCTTTCTTTGCTACAATCATGTCTGATGCAAGCGCTTTTTTATTAACAAAATTAGAATCTACAGAATTATATCCTAAGCTTGCAATTTTTGTTTGATATTGTTCGTATAAAAATTCTGTTCCTGCTAAAACGATTTTATTTGTTGCTTGATTATAATTTACTTTTGCATTTAATAATGTTTGTAAATCTTCAACATAAGCATATAGTTGTCCATTTGCATATTTAATTTTTTCTGATAAATACATATAGCCATATTCATTATCTTTAGTGTCTTCTTTTAATAATATTTTATTAATTTTATTTTCATTTGCTTTAATTTCTACTACTTCGTCTGCACACTGTACTACACCAGAGTTAGGGTTTTCTGTGTTTTGACCATATTCCCCATTTAAGTATTGGTATCCTTTTACACGTGGTGCAATATCTGAAACTGATACAAATATTTTCCCTGTCTGTTCATCTGTTATAATAGTAGTTTCTTTTAATGGCATTCCAATTCCATCAACTGTAATTCCCCATTCTAAACTTTGGAAATACATCATTGCTACAACAATTCCTATTATTAGTATTATTGCTACAACTATACAAGAAATTATAATTACACTATTTCTTTTTACTTTTTTCTTCTGCTCTTTAAACAGTTCTTCATCATCAAATAAATCCATACTCTTCCCCCTATTTACTATTCTTTTGTATCATATCCGTATTTTTTGTAAAATTCTTTTCTGAAATTTCCAAAATTGTCGTTTTCTATTTCAATTCTAACTCTTTCCATAAGTTTAGTCAAGAAGTAGACATTATGAATTGAAAGTAGTCTTACACCTAAAATTTCTTTTGCTTTTATTAAATGTCTAATATATGCTCTTGTATAATTTCTACATGCGTAACAATCGCATTCACTGTCTATAGGTCCCCAATCTTTTTCGTAAGTTGCATTTCTTATTACAACTTTTCCATTCCATGTCATTGCTGTTCCATTTCTTGCAATTCTTGTTGGCAATACACAATCACACATATCTATTCCAGCCATAGCTGCTTCTATTAAATAGTCTGGTGAGCCTACTCCCATTAAATATCTTGGTTTATTTTCTGGCATAAGTGGTGCTGTAAACCTAAGGATATCTAAAAATTCTTCTTTAGGCTCACCTACACTTATCCCACCTATTGCATAACCTGGTAAATCTAATTTAGCTAAATCTCTTGTAGATTTCTCTCTTAAATCTTTATAAAATCCACCTTGTATAATTCCAAATAAACCTTGGTCTTCTGGTCTTGAGTGTGCTTCTTTACATCTTTTTGCCCATCTTGTAGTTCTTTCCATAGATTTTTTTGTATAATCATATGTTGAAGGATATGGACAACATTCATCAAATGCCATCATTATGTCAGACCCTAAAATATTTTCTGTGTTCATTACACTTTCTGGTGTAAATATTATTTTTCTTCCATCTAAGTGTGATCTAAATTCTACACCTTCTTCTGTTATTTTTCTAAGTCCACTTAAACTAAAAACTTGAAATCCTCCACTATCTGTTAAAATAGCTCTATCCCAATTCATAAATTTGTGAAGTCCACCTGCTTCTTTTATTACCTCTTCTCCTGGTCTTAAATATAAATGATATGTATTTGATAGTATAATTTTAGCATCTATCTCATTTTTTAGTTCATCAGGTGTCATGCTTTTTACTGTTGCTTGAGTTCCAACAGGCATAAATACTGGTGTTTGTATATCTCCATGTGGAGTATGTACAACTCCTCTTCTTGCACCAGTTTGTTTACATTTATGAATTAATTCATATGTTATTGCTGGTTTCATATTTTCCTCCTTACTTAAATTTTAATACTTAATTTCAAAAATTTTATATTATTTTAGTTTATAAACATTGCATCCCCAAAACTAAAAAATCTATATCTTTCCTTTACCGCTTCATTATAAGCTCTCATAATGTACTCTTTTCCTGCCAAAGCTGAAACAAGCATTATTAATGTAGATTCTGGTAAATGGAAGTTTGTAATTAATCCATCCAAACATTTAAATTTATACCCTGGGTATATAAATATTTGTGTATCCCCTTCTGTAGGTTTTACAAATCCTTTTTCATCTGCTATTGTTTCTAATACCCTACAAGATGTAGTTCCTACTCCAATAACTCTTTTTCCATTCTTTTTAGCATTATTTATCTTGTCTACATCTTCTTGCTTTATATAATAATGTTCTGAATGCATATGGTGTTCTTCTACATTCTCTACTTTTACTGGTCTAAAAGTTCCAATTCCTACATGTAATGTTACATTTGCGACTTCTACCCCTTTTTGTTTTAATTTTTCAAAAAGTTCTGGTGTAAAATGTAACCCTGCTGTTGGCGCTGCGGCTGATCCCTCATATCTTGCATATACTGTTTGATATCTATCATTATCTTTTAATGATTCGTGAATATATGGTGGTAATGGCATTAGTCCAATTTTGTCTAATATTTCATTAAATATTCCATCATATTTAAATTCTACTTTTCTAGTTCCACCTGGCATTATGTCTAATACGGTTGCTTTTAATAATCCGTCACCAAATTCTACTTCTGTACCAGGTTTTAATTTATGTCCAGGTCTTACTATAGATTCCCATATATCTCCTTCTATTTGGTTTAATAGAAGAAATTCTATTTTAGCTCCTGTTGCTTTCTTTCCATATAATCTTGCTGGTATAACTTTAGTATTATTCCTTACTAAGCAATCTCCTGGTTCTAAATAATCTATTATATCTTTAAATTTTTTATGTTCTATACTTTGGTCTTCCCTATTTAAAACCATTAGTCTAGATTCATCTCTTTTTTCTATTGGTGTTTGTGCTATTAATTCTTCTGGTAAATCATAATAAAAGTCTGAAACGTTCACTTAAAAAATCTCCTATCTGTTAATTGTAATTTTCTTGCAAATATATTGCAAAACTCAAGATTATTATACTATATTTTTTATGTATACTCAAGTATTAAAATCCTATTTTTTCTTTTAATTCTTGCTTTGTTAATTCTAAGTCTTTGCTATTTTCTATTCTTAAGCAATGTATATTTTTATATTTATTTTCTATTTCATCAGCCATCTCTAAGTATACTCTTTGTTGCATTATACTTTTTTCACTTTCAAATTTTGCATATTTTGTTATTGCTTTATTTTTTCTTTCAAGTCTTTTAGAAAATAAATTTTCGTCTTCTAAATATAATGTTATATAATATATTTCAAAATCTAGTTTACTAAAATTATCTAATAGCTTTTCATAAACATCTGTAAAAGAATACTCTTTATAACCAAGTCTACAATAATTTTCCTCTGTAAAAAATGTTCTATCAAATACTAAATTAATACTTTTATTTTCTAAATCTTTTAAATATCTTATTAGTCCTTCATACATTTCTTCTGCTTTCTTTTTTCCTTCTTTTGAGCTATCTGCAGTTCCACATAATCTATATAAATTTGTATATGACATTGCATATCTTAAATAATCTGTAATTGTTGTTTTTCCTGCACCTTGTGGACCTTCTACTACTATTAATTTTGAATTTGCCATTTTTTATTCCCCCTAGAATTTAATTATTTGTATTATATAAAAATGTGTATTTTTTTACAAGAATTTTGTCAAAGTTTGTAATTGTATTTTTACATAAAAAACCTACCTACTATTAATCTAAAATTCTCTAGTATAAAAATAGAACTTAATATTCTACTTTTATAATTTTAGTAAAATATTAAGCTCGTTATCATATTATTAAATTCAAATAAATTACTCACATTAAATTAGTTGTTTACTTCTACATCTATATTAATTGTTTCATCATTTATTTTTGTTTCTACATAATTTTGTCTTTCTTCATTATAGAATATATTATCTGATAATGTGTCTTTCATTATTTGATCTTTATATTTTTCAATTGTTGCTTTTAAATTATCATTATCGGCAAAATACAAGTTTATTCTATCTAATACTTCAAAGCCTCTGTCTTTTCTCATGTTTTGAACTTTAGATAAAATTTCTCTTAAATAACCTTCTTCTTTAAGTTCTGGTGTTATTGTTGTTTCTAATATAACTCCTAGTTCTCCTTCTCCTGCAAAGGCATAACCATCTTTTCCTTGCATTGTTACTAAAAGGTTTGTTTCGTCTAATGCTATTTGTGTTTCTTCTACATCTATATATTCTACTTTTCCTTGTTTTACTTTGTTTGCTAAGTCCATTTGGTTTAATTTAGATATAGCTTCTCTTATTTTAGGAATTAATTTTCCATATTCTTTTCCTAAAACAGGTAGGTTTGGTTTTATTTCGAAATCAACATATTTAGACATATCTGCACCTAAAGAAACTTCTTTTACATTTAGTTCTTCTTTTACTATATCACCATAATATTCTGGAAGTGTTCCTACAGAAATTAGCATTTCTGAAAGTGGTTGTCTATTTTTTATATTAGCTGCATTTCTAGCACTTCTACCTAATTTAACAATTTTATATGCTAAGTCCATTTCTTTTTCTAATTCTTTATCTATTTTATCTTCGCAAACTTCTGGCCATAAACATAGGTGTACACTTTCTGGTTCTTCATCGTTTAAATTTACAACTAAGTTTTGGTAAATATCTTCTGTTATAAATGGTACAAATGGTGCAGAAACTTTAACTAAATCAACTAATACTCTGTATAAAGTTATATATGCTCCTACTTTGTCATCTTCCATTCCGCTTGCCCAGAATCTTTCTCTATTTCTACGTACATACCAGTTAGAAAGTTCATCTGTAAAGTCTTCTATTAGTAATGCTGCTGCTGTTATATCGTAATTATTTAGTTTTTCGTCCACTTCTTTTATTAATGTATTCATCTTAGAAGTAATCCATTTATCCATTACATTTGTTACTTCGAAGTCTTTATATTTTACTGGATTAAATTGATCTATTTCTGCATATAAAACATAGAATGAATATACATTCCATAATGTGCTTAAGAACTTTCTTTGTGTTTCTTGTACACTTTTTACAGAAAGTCTTGTTGGAATCCATGGGCTACTACATGTGTAAAAATGCCATCTTGTTGCATCTGCTCCAACTGTATCTAATAATTCGAATGGGTCTACTCCATTCTTTTTAGACTTAGACATTTTTTGTCCTTTATCATCTAGAACATGACCTAATACAATACAATTTTCATATGATGGTTTATCAAATAAACAAGTAGAAACTGCAAGTAATGTATAGAACCATCCTCTTGTTTGGTCAATAGCTTCTGAAATGAATTGAGCAGGGAAGTTTGCTTCAAATATTTCTTTATTTTCGAATGGATAATGCCATTGTGCAAAAGGCATAGATCCAGAATCGAACCAACAATCTATAACTTCTTTTTCTCTTGTCATTTCTTTTCCACAATGTGGACATTTTAAATGTACTTCATCTATATATGGTTTATGCAATTCTATATTTTCTGGTACATTTTCTCCTTTTTCTTTTAGTTCTTCTATACTACCTATACATTCTCTGTGACCACATTCACAAGTCCAAATAGGAAGTGGTGTTCCCCAATATCTATCTCTAGATATTCCCCAATCAATAACATTTTCTAAGAACTTTCCAAATCTTCCAGTTTTTATTGTTTCTGGCATCCAATTTATTTGGTCATTATTTTTTAATAAATTATCTCTTAGTTTGCTCATTGCAACAAACCAACTTTCTTTTGGATAATATAAAAGTGGTGTGTCACATCTCCAACAATGTGGATAAGAGTGTAAATGTTTTTCTTTACTAAATAATTTATTTTCTTCTTGTAACCATTTGCATATACTTTCATTGCAATCTCTTACAAATTTTCCTGCCCAAGGTTCTACTTCTTCTACAAATTTTCCTTCTTTATCTACTAAGTTTACAAATGTAATTCCATTTTGTTTAGCAACTAAGCTATCATCTTCACCATATGCTGGCGCTATATGTACTATACCTGTACCATCTGTTAAAGTTACATAGTCACCATGTATTACTTCGAATGCTTTTCCTTCTATTTTTGCAAATGGCATTAATTGCTCATATTTTGTTCCTAATAATTCTGAACCTTTGTATTCTTTAATTATTTCGTATTCTTTATCTTTTAAAATTGATTCCACTAAATCTTTAGCTAATACATAAACTTCATATTTTTCTTCTTCTTCTGTTCCAACATTTACTTTTACATCTACATATGTATAAGCTTTGTTTACACATAGTGCTAAGTTTGATGGTAATGTCCAAGGTGTTGTAGTCCAAGCTAAAATATATTTATTTTCTTCATCTTTAACTTTAAATTTTGCAACACAAGTTAAGTCTTTTACATCTTTATATCCTTGTGCAACTTCATGTGATGAAAGTGCTGTTCCACATCTTGAGCAATATGGCATTACTCTATGTCCTTCATATAGTAAACCTTTCTTCCACATTTCTTTTAAAGCCCACCATACAGATTCTATATATTCATTATGATATGTTACATATGGCTTTTCCATATCTACCCAATATCCTACTTTATCTGTCATTTGTTCCCATAAATTAACATATGAGAAAACACTCTCTTTACATTCCTCAACAAATTTTTCTACTCCATAATCTTCTATTTGTTGTTTACCAGAAATACCTAATTTTTTTTCTATTTCTAGTTCTACTGGAAGTCCATGTGTATCCCATCCTGCTTTTCTTAAAACTTTATAACCTTTCATTACTTTATATCTTGGAATAATATCTTTCATTACCCTTGTTTCGATATGTCCAACATGTGGTCTTCCATTTGCTGTTGGTGGACCATCGTAAAATGTAAAGTATCTTTTTCCTTCGTTCATTGCAAAATTTTTCTTAACAATATTTTTTTCTTTCCATAGTTTTGCAACATCATTTTCCATTCCAACAAAACCGTCTTTAAGTTCTACTTTTTTATACACTGTAACTCCTCCTTTATTTTTTACTATTAGGTCTTTCCTTTATGCTAGATAAATATGAATTATTATATATTGTTTTTCTCCCTAACATACAAAAAACCTTTTCATCCTACATAGGACGAAAAGGTAAAATTCCGCGGTACCACCTAATTTAATAACTAGTGTTATTCTCTTAATTCTCTTTAACGCAGAGGATACGACAAAGCTTACTTTAATATTTTCAGCAATGCAACATATAAGGTGATAACAATTATTTTTATCTTACTAGAATTTCAGCATACATCTAGCTCTCTTAAAGATTATTTTATAACTGTGTTGTCCTTATTTGGTCTTTTTTATTGTGAAAATATTATATCACGATTTTTTTATTTTGCAAGCATTTTTTCTAGCTAATATATTTTTAAAGATAAATTATTGTGCCTATACCAATTTTTACTAGCATTTTTTTACTTTTTATCATATAATACTTATTATAAGAAATTATAATTATGATTCTTGTTATTATTAAAAGCCGAGGTGCTTAAAATGAAACATTATAAATTAGCCATTGTTGGCGCAACAGGTGTAGTTGGTAGTACTGCACTAAAAGTTCTAGAAGAAAAGAAACTACCAATTAGCGAATATGTTTTATTTGCTTCTTGCAAATCTGCAGGTAAAAAAGTTAATTTTATGAACAAAGAATATGTTATTAAAGAACTAAATGAAAATTCTTTTGATGAAGGGTTTGACTTTGCAATATTTTCTGCAGGTGGCGAAATAGCTAAAAAATACGCTCCAATAGCAGTATCTAAAGGTTGTATAGTTGTAGATAATAGTAGTGCATTTAGAATGGACCAAGATGTACCATTGGTTGTGCCTGAAGTAAACAAAGAAGAAATCGCAAATAATAAGGGAATAATTGCAAACCCTAATTGTTCTACAATCCAAGCGGTATTACCATTAAAAGCCTTAGATGACAAATATACTATAAAAAGAATTGTGTATTCTACATATCAAGCTGTTTCTGGAGCTGGTCAAAAAGGACTAAATGACTTACAAAATGGTAGAAATGGAATTAATAAATTAGAAAAATTCCCATACCCTATTTATAATAATTGTTTACCACAAATAGATGTATTTACGGAAAATGGTTATACTAAAGAAGAATTAAAAATGATTAATGAAACCAGAAAAATTTTAAATAAACCAGACTTAAAAATAACAGCAACAACAGTTAGAGTTCCAGTAGAAAACTCACATAGTGAATCTATAAATGTAGAATTCGAAAAAGATTTCGAACTTTCTGAATTAGTAGAAACTTTAAAAAATTTTGAAGGAATTATTGTTAAAGACGATATTAATTCTGAAATTTACCCACTAGCAACAACAGCAACAGGTCATGACGAAGTATTTGTAGGTAGAATCAGAAGAGATTTTAGTGTAGAAAATGGTGTAAATCTTTGGGTTGTTGCAGATAATATAAGAAAAGGCGCTGCAAGTAACGCAATACAAATAGTAGAAAAACTAATTGAAATGTAAAAAAGCGAACCTAAGATTTTCTAACAAATGTAAATTCTAAGAAAATCTAAGGTTCGCTATAATTCTCTACTACAGAAAGTTCTCCTACTAGGAGAACTTTCCTACTATATAATAAACCAGGATTAAGGAACATTCCTTAAAATCCCGATTTATTTTTTTTATAAATTATTATTTAACATTCTTTTTATGCTTAGTTAATTTTATACAATTTTGGCATCTTTCATTTTCTGGATTATAATTGCATTTTAGTTCATCTACTTTAATTATACTTTTAATATAATCAGAAAATTTATTAACTGTATCTTCAGAAATAGCATGTTTCATCTTTTTGGCTTCTTCCTCCGCAGTTTTGCTATCCACATTTAATATTTGAATTAAGAAAGCCTTTAAAACATTATGTTTTTTTATAATATTTGTTGCTTCTTCCTTACCTTTTTCGGTTAATTTTATTTCTCCATAAGCTTCATAATCAACAAGATCTATTTCTTTTAGTGACTTTAATGCTCTATTAACACTTGCCTTACTAACTTTTAAATAGTCTGCAATATCTGTAACTCTTGCCTCATTTTTATGTAATATTAATATATATATAGTTTTTAAATAATCTTCTTGTGATGCTGTCATTTTTTTCTCCCCTAACTTTGTATTATTTGTTGTTCCTATATGCTAAATCTAAACTCCATTAATTTGTAATAATTATATATGATTATATATATTTTTTCCATAATTTATTTATTTTTTCTATATTATATCATATAATACAATAGAAACTAGCTACATATAATTATATAAGCTAAAAAATCTCTATGGGAGATGTTATTATGAAAAAAATTATATTTAAAGGTTGTGGTACAGCCATCTCCACACCATTTACACAAGATGGCATAAATTTTGAAGAATTTGGGAAATTAATAGAATTTCAAATATCAGAAGGTGTTGATAGTATCATTGTATGTGGTACTACTGGTGAATCATCTACAATGACAGAAAAAGAAAAAAAAGATACTATTAAATTTGCTATAGATAAAGTTAATGGTAGGATTCCTGTAATTGCTGGAACTGGTTCTAATAACACTGCATCTGCAATAGCAATGTCTAAATACGCTGAAGCTGTTGGTGCAGATGGTTTGTTAGTTGTAACACCATATTATAACAAAACTACACAAGCTGGTCTTGTTGAGCATTATAAAGCAATAGCTAATTCTACAAGTTTACCAATAATTGTATATAGTGTGTCTAGCAGAACTGGTGTAAATATCACTCCAGAAACATGTTTAGAACTTTCTAAAATTTCAAATATTGTAGCTATAAAAGAAGCCAGTGGTAATATTTCTCAAGTTGCTAAAATTGCAGAATTATGTAAGGATAATTTACATATTTATTCTGGTAATGATGACCAAATTATTCCTGTACTTTCTTTAGGAGGTCTTGGTGTTATATCTGTTCTTTCTAATGTTGCACCAAAATATACACATAATATGGTTCAAAATTTCTTTAATGGCAATATTTCACAAGCTAGAAAAATGCAGTTAGATGCAATAGATTTAATAGAAAGCTTATTTTGCGAAGTTAATCCTATCCCAGTAAAAGAAGCTTTAAATATTATTGGTTATAATTTTGGAAATCCAAGATTACCTTTAGTTGGCTTATCAGAAAAGAATAAAGAAAGATTAGAAGCTTCTTTAAAAAATTTTGGATTAATTTAAATTATTAACTAAATATTAAAATATTAAGATTTAATTAACTTTATTCACATGTTTTTTTCAAGATGCTATAATATTTATATAGAGTATTATATAAATATTATGGGATGTGAATAAATGTTTTTAAAAAAATTAAAAAATGAAGAAAATTATTTAGAATTTAAAAATATAATAAATGATATTCGTCTAAATGAAAGTGTTAGAGAAATGAGTAATTATATGCAACATTCTGCTACATCATGTTATAATCATTGTTTACATGTTGCATATTATACTTATTTAATATGTAAAAAATTTAACCTAGACTATTTTTCTGCTTCACGTGCTGCAATGCTTCATGACTTCTTTTTATATGATTGGCACGAACCAAGAAAAGTTAACTCTTTTAAAGAATTACATGCTTTTGCTCACCCTAAAATTGCTTTGCAAAATTCTTTAAAAAATTTTGAATTAAATGATTTAGAAAAGGATATTATTGTAAAACATATGTGGCCTTTAACTATTAAATTTCCTAAATACATAGAGAGTTATATAGTAACATTTGTAGATAAATATTGTGCTACAGTTGAGTTTTTTAAATACTTAAATAAACGTTATAATTTGAAAATGGTTTATAGATATGCGTATATTTTCTTAACAGTTTTATTTGTACGATTCTAATTTTATTTTAACGGAAAGGACGAGCAAAAAAATGAAGATATTAATAAATGGAATAAATGGAAAAATGGGACAAGAAGTTGCAAATGTAATAGATAATGATAACGATATTATACTTGTTGGTGGAGTTGATAAAGAAAATACTGGAATATATACATACCCTGTTTATACAAATCTTTCTCAAATAGAAGAAACTCCTGATGTTATAATAGATTTCTCTGTTCCAGTTGCTACTTTAAATATTTTAAGCTATGCAAAGGAAAACAATATTCCTGTAGTAATTGCTACTACTGGTTTTTCTACAGAACAATTAAATACTATAAATGAATATTCAAAATATATTCCTATTTTTAAATCTGCCAATATGTCTTACGATATAAATTTAATGGCTAAAATTGTAGCTTCTTTATCTAAGAGCTTACCTAATACAGATATCGAAATTATAGAAACTCATCATAACAGAAAAATAGACAGTCCTAGTGGTACAGCATTGTTTTTAGCTGACACTATTAATGAAGCAAACGATAATAAAATGACTTATGAATTTGATAGACATAATAAACATGAAAAAAGAAATAAATTAGAAATTGGATTTTCTTCTATTCGTGGTGGAAACATTGTTGGTGAGCATACTGTACAATTCTTTGGTGAGCACGAAACTTTCGAAGTAACCCACAGATGCTATTCTAGAACAGTTTTTGCAAATGGTGCTGTTATGGCTGCCAAATACATAATTCGTAAAGATAATGGTATGTATAATATGAATAATTTAATTAATAATGACTAGTAAATTTACAAAATTTTATTTTTAAATGAAGAAAAAAGGAGAAGTGCAGTTAGCACTTGCCCCTTTTTTCTTTTTTACAGCTTGGCTATTACTTTGCTTTGGACTATGTAATACTTGCCATCTTCAGCAGGATAGGTCGTTACTCCTTTCATTGTACCATACATTAATTTAATCCGCTCATAAGCTTCTGTTTTTTCGTATGTTTGCAATTCAAGTAACTCATAATGTTTTTCATCAATCATGTTTTTTCTCCCTTCTGTGTTCAACTAATGTAACTCCTTATATTATACTATTATTTACATAAGAAATCAAATTTTTAATTCCACCCTATCTTCTTTTGATACTAGTTTTCCTTTTAAACCTGGCTTTATATTGCCATCTAATATTTCTTCTGCTAATTTATCTTCTACAATATTTTGTATTGCTCTACGAAGTGGTCTTGCACCAAAGTCTTTATCTATACCTTTTTTAGCGATTAGCTCTTTTACACTTTTATCAATCTTTATTTCTAGTCCTTGTTCTTGCAATCTTTCCTCAACATTTTTTAATAGCAAGTCTATTATACTATTTATCTCGCTATCATTTAATTTATGAAATACTATAATATCATCTATACGATTTATAAATTCTGGTCTTAATTCCTTTTTTAATTCTGCCATTACATTTTTCTTTATTTCTTCATATTCCTTTGCTAAATCTTGCTCTGCTTTATCTATAAATCCTAAAGATTTTTTATCTGTAATTAGTCTTGCTCCTATATTTGATGTCATAATTATTACTGTATTTTTAAAATTTACTGTTCTACCTTGGCTATCTGTTAATCTACCATCTTCTAAAATCTGAAGTAGCATATTCATAACATCTGGATGAGCCTTTTCTATTTCATCAAATAATATTACTGAATATGGTTTTCTTCTAATTTTCTCTGTTAATTGACCACCATCGTCAAAGCCCACATATCCTGGAGGTGCACCAATTAATTTAGCAACAGAATGTGGTTCCATAAATTCTGACATATCAACTCTTATCATTGCACTTTCTGTTCCGAATAATCCTTCTGCTAAGGCTTTAGATAACTCTGTTTTTCCTACACCTGTTGGTCCTAAGAAAAGAAATGAACCTATTGGTCTATTAGGATTTTTAAGACCTACCCTACTTCTTCGTATTGCTTTTGCAACAGCTTCAACCGCTTCATTTTGACCAACAACTCTTTTATGCAATTCTTTGTCTAAGTTTTTTAATTTTTTATTTTCATCTTGACTAATTTTATTAACAGGTATACCTGTCCAACTAGCAATTGTTTTAGCAATGTCCTCTTGCGTTAATTTTGCAATAGATTTCGTCTTTTTATTTTTCCACTTATTTCTTTCCTCTTCTAATTCTTCTTTTAATTTGTTTACTTCATCTCTTATTTTAGCAGCTTTTTCAAATTTTTGAACTCTTACAGCATCTTCTTTTTCTTTATTCATTTCTTCTATTTTATTTTCTTTTTCTTTTAAACTATCTGGTTCTTTTAAAGATGATAATTTTAATTTTGAAGATGCTTCATCTATTAAATCTATTGCTTTATCTGGTAAAAATCTATCATTTATATATCTGCTAGATAATTCTACCGCAGATTCTATTGCTTCATCCGTTATTTTTATATTATGATGTGCTTCATATTTATCCCTTATGCCTTTTAATATTTCTATAGTTTCTGCATGTGTTGGCTCATTTACATTTACAGGGCTAAACCTTCTTTCCAAAGCACTATCTTTTTCTATATATTTTCTATATTCGTTTAAAGTTGTAGCACCAATTAATTGTATATCTCCTCTAGCTAATAATGGTTTTAAAATATTTGCTGCATCAATAGCACCTTCTGCAGAACCTGCGCCTACTATTGTGTGAATTTCGTCTATAAATAATATTACATCACCAGCTTTTTTTACCTCGTTTAAAGCTTTCTTTATTCTTTCTTCAAAATCTCCTCTATATTTTGCACCTGCAACCATGCTAGATAAATCTATTGTTACAACTCTTTTATCTTTTAGTAACTCTGGAACATCTCCTTGTGTTATTTTTTCAGCTAGTCCTTCTACAACTGCTGTTTTTCCAACTCCTGGTTCTCCTATTAAGCAAGGGTTGTTTTTTGTTCTTCTAGACAAAATTTGTATTACTCTTTCAATTTCATTTTTTCTTCCTATTACAGGGTCTAATTTTCCAAGGCCTGCACTTTTAGTTAAATCTGTTCCATATTGGTTTAATGTAGGTGTAGAATTAAAGCTACCTTGTTTTCTTTGTTGGCTTCCTTCTTGCATATTAATATCTTCGTCTTCTTCTAGTACTTTTACAATTTCATTATATAATTTTTGTGGATTAATACCTAAGTCTAATAATATTCTTACAGCAATACTATCTGCTTCCCTCATTATACCTATTAAAATGTGTTCTGTTCCTATATAATCTGAATCTAATTTTCTAGCTTCTACAAAAGCATTTTCTAACACTCTTTTAGTTCTTGGCGTAAAACCTAAGCTAATAATATCTTTTTCTTCTCTTCCTATTAAATTTTCTATTTCTTCTAACACATTTTCAGAATTTATATTTTGATTTTCTAATACTTTACTTGCAACACCATTGTCTTCTTCTGTTAAACCATATAATAAATGTTCTGTTCCTATATAATTATGACCTAATTCTATTGCAATTTCTTTTGCTATTTCTAGAACATTTTGTGCACTATTTGTAAATTTATATGTCATAAACTTCTTACCTCCTATTCATTTATAATAGTTTTTATAACATTTGCTCTTTTAGCATCTAATTCTATTCCTTCTAACTTTGTACCTAATAACTTTTGCAAATTTGCATCTTGTATATATAATTGTAATTTATTAATTTTTAGATCTGTTAACTCATTAATGATTCCTAAATCTGTTCCTAATTTTACTGTTGATAGCAAATCTTTGCATTCGCTTTCTGAAATTTTTCTACAGTTTGTTAAAATTCCATAATCTCTATATAATCTATCTTCTAAGTTTAGTCTATTTTTACCTAAATATTTTCTTGCAATTCTTTCTTGTTCTATTATTTTATCTGTTATTAATTTTAGCTTTTTAATAATTTCTTTTTCCGAAATACCTAATGTTTGTTTATTAGATATTTGGTATAATGCTCCTTCAGATTTGCTTCCTTCTCCATGAATTCCTGTTACATTCATACCGAAATTATTTATTATTTCTAGTACTTTTCCAATATTACCAGTAATTTGTAATGCTGGCACATGTACCATTACAGAAGCTTTCATTGCTGTTCCAGCTTCTATTGGGCATGCTGTTAAAAAACCATATTTTTCATTAAAAGCAAATTTTAGTTTTTCATCTAAAAATTCATCTATTTCTATAATCAGATTTAATAAATTATCTAGTTCTAATCCTGCTCCAAAAACTTGCAAGCTAATATGATCTTCTGCATGTATCATTGCACATATATTTTCGTCATCATTTATAAGTATTGCTTTTTCATTATCTCCATTTCTTATAAATTCTGGACTTATTAGTCTTTTTTCTATTAAACTATTTATAGTAATATTATCCATATCTTTTAATCTTAAAAGCTTAATGCCATATTTGTTTCCAACAATTGCTTTTTCTATAAAATTTGTTAATTCTGTCTTTTTAGAAATATTACATTTAGTTTCGAATGGATAATTTGATACATTTCTTGCAAATCTTATTCTAGAACTTATTATTACATCTGAATCTTTCCCACTTTGTAAATACCAATTTAGCATATATATTACCTCCTAAAATATATTTAATTTTTAATTTAATTCAGATTTTTATTAATTATCTTTATTTATTTTTTTTATTTCGTCTCTTATTTTTGCTGCATCTTCATATCTTTCTTCTTTTATTGCTAATTTTAACTTTTCTTCTAAACTTTCTTTAGAATCTTTTTGCTTTTCTTTATTTTTATTTAATTCTTTCTGCTTTTCTTCCATATTTTTTACTATGCTTTTATCTAAACTTCTAGATTTTCTTCCTATATGTCTGTTAGATCCTTGTATATTTCTTAATATTGGATCCAATCTGTCTGCAAATATGTCGTAACACTCCATACAACCAAATAAACCTGTATTTGCAAATTCGTTATAAGTTGTACCACAAGTATTACATCCTTCTTCTCTCATAGAACCTATAGAAGGAATGAATGAATCCATATTATATTCATCAAAAAATCCTCCCAAAAAGCTTGGTAAATTCATAGACATATTAAAGTTAAGTTCTTTACCTATTCCAAGTTCTCTTGCACAGTCTTCACATAAATTCATCTCTTTCTTTACACCATTAATAATTTGTGTATATTTTACATTTGCTTCTTTACTACCACATTTTTGACATTTCATAATAAAAACCTCCTTAATATAAAATATTAAATTTTAATCTTCTACCAAATTTATTAACATATTTTTAAAAATTCTTGCTCTTAGCATATCTTTTATCTCTATTGGTACATTAAGTACATTATCACTTGTTGCCACTTTCAAAAGCTTCGCTTCTTTTTTGTTTACAATTCCATCTGATAAAAAATTACTTATAAAAATATCTACTTCTTTTGATGTTAAATTATCACCAATGCTTGTTATTATGTGCATTAAATAATTGCTCTGCGTTATATTTACTTTTTTTATTGTTATATGTCCGCCTCCACCTCTTCTGCTCTCTACATAATATCCTTGTGATGGTTTAAAACGTGTGGATATTACGTAATTTATTTGTGAAGGAACACAATTAAATTGCTCTGCAAGTTCATTCCTTTGTATTTCCAATTCATCTTCTGTTTTCAACATATCTTTTATAAAATCCTCTATTAAATCTGAAATTCTCATTTCATCACTTCCTTCTTGTTACATTTGGTTACTAATTTTTACTTACTATTTTATTTGTTTTGACTTTGACTTTCTTTGACCTTTCAAATTATATTATACTCCATTTTTAAAAAAAATCAAGTATTGATTTAAATTTTTTTAATCTCCTTACTTATATTATGTTTTTATGATAAACTTAAAATGAACTTTAAAAATTTCTTTAAAGCTCACTACAATATTTAAAGGAGGAATTTTAATGGATCTTAAATTTAGTAGTGTTTCTGCTACCCCAAATAATCCAAATTGGAATAATTTAATTTCTAGACAAGATAAACTATATAAAAAAGAAAACGATGTTCGTTCTGAATTTGAAAGAGATTATGATAGAATTATATATTGTAATGCCTATAGGCGTTTAAAGCATAAAACACAAGTATTCTTTTTACCAAAAAATGATCATATATGTACACGCATAGAACATGTAAATAATGTTGATGCTACAAGTTACACTATTGCAAAATCTTTAGGTTTAAACACAAACTTAACAAGAGCAATCTCTATTGCTCATGACATTGGCCATAGTCCCTTTGGCCATAAAGGTGAACAAATTTTAAATAAAATTTGTTTGGAAAATAATTTAAATTCTTTTTGGCATGAAAGAAATGGTTTAAATTTTGTAGATAATATCGAATTACTAACTAATATAAATGGTGAGGAAAAAAATCTAAATTTGACATATGCGGTAAGGGACGGAATTATATCACATTGTGGTGAAATAGATGAATTTTCTACAAAACCTAGAAATGAATTTATTAGTTTAGAAAATAATTATTTAAAACCTAACCAATATTCTCCATATACATGGGAAGCTTGTGTAGTAAAGATATCTGATAAAATTTCTTATTTAGGTAGAGATATAGAAGATGCAATATCTATGGGAATTTTAGATAGTAATTTAACTGAATTATATAATCTATTAGAAGTTCCTAAGTCTTCTAATTTAAATAATACTAATATTATAGGCGATCTTATAGCAGATTTATGTAATAATTCTTCTATACAAGATGGTTTAAAATTTTCTATTAACACCTATGAACGTATTAAAAAGTTAAAAGAATTTAATTATCAATATATTTATAGGCATAATTGCATGAAACCTTCAGAAAAATATTTCTCTCTTATTTTAAATGAAATTTTTAATACTTTAAGCAATTGCTATGATGGAATGCAAACTTTAAATAAATTAAATAGTAAAAAATCTTTCTATCCAAAGGTAATAGACACTTTTATTAAATGGATTTCTTGCTATTGGAATATATCAGGTGATAGAACTAATTTAAAAAATAAAATATTATATGATATGAATAATATAAATGATTATAAAAGAGCTATTATTACATATATTTCTGGTATGACCGATAGCTATGCAATAGAAACATATAATGATATTGTAAAATATTAATATAATAATTTCTTAATATAAAAAAGCACAATAAATACTTTATGTGCTTTTTTTACTTTATCCGATTTCCTAATAAATATTCTACATATGCTCTTTGTATTCTAGTATCATTGCATACTATATATATTTTTTCTAAATCTGGATTTTTTGATATGTTTTTTATTATTCCATTAATTGCTATTTTTATTGCTATATCTACTGGCGCACTACAAGCTCCTATTCCTAAAGTTGGAATTGCTATACTCTTTATGTCATAATCTGCTGAAATTGCAAATATATTTTTATAGCATTCTTGTAAAATTTCATTTTGGTTTGTTTCTTTTTCGTCATACCATTTTGGTATAACTGTATGTATAATGTATTTGGTATTAATTCTATATGCTCGTGTTACTTTTGTTTGTCCTTTAAGTATTTCATCAAATTCTTTACATTTATTTTCTAACTCTATACCTGCACTAGAAAATATATTTCCTTCTCCACCTTGCCCTAATATGCCAGATGTATTCGCACAAACTAAAGCATCTGCTGGTACTTTAATTATATCTTCATTTACAATTTCTATTTTTCTTAGTAACTCATTTCTATCCATTGGGATATTATTGTTTTCTATATTTTTTAGTTTATATAATGTTTCATCAAATTTTTCACAAATTTCTATAATTTCTTCATATTTTCGTAAATCTATTTTCCAGTCTGGATTTATATTTTTTATTCCATAAATAATTCCTGCAAGTCCACCTGTACATGCTGCGATTGTATCTGTATCACTACCTAAATTAATAGCACCTATTATTGCTTGGTTATATGTATCTGTATTTATAAGAACCCATAAAACAGCTTCTAAAGTATCTACTATATAGCTAGATGACTTTATTTCGTCTATACTATAGTGGTAAATTTCATTGTCTAATATTCTAGTATATGCTCTTATTGTTGGCATAGAAAACATTGAATAATCTAAATTTTGAATTTTTGTATATGCTGTTTTTCTGTTATTAGTATTTAATAATTCTATCGCATAATTAACATACATATAGCATCCCATAATTACTAATTCATTTGCATGTGTAATTGATGATATTCCTGCTACTAATTTTAATATTTTATCTTGTTCTAACCAATTTAAATATGAATAATATACTATTGGTAACATTCGCATTAAAGATCCATTTCCATTATCTGTGTTGCTTGTACATCCACAATTTACAGCACTTCTTCTTGTTGTTTTATATTTGCCCAATGCTCTTAATGTAGTTCTATCTATATCAACAATTTTTCCTCCTGGAGTATATTTTCCTTGTTCCATCCATTCTAAAAATTTATCTGCCATATCATTTGTAATAATATCTCCATTTGCTTCTGTTATAGAATCCATTGTTGCAAGTGTCATAGATGTATCATCTGACCAAGTTCCCTTTGGCACATTATGTCCCATAAATCCAACCATTGATGTTATAGGATTTCTCATCAACTTTTCCCTATTTGTAAACTCTACTGGAACTCCCATTGCATCTCCTATTGCAAAACCTATTATTCCATCTTTTGAACTTATCATTTTTGTATCTCCTGTCTTATCTATTGTATTTTAACTTTTTTCGTACCTCTTTATATTCTGGCATGTATTTCTTTACTAAATTCCAAAATTTTTCGGAATGATTCATATACTTTAAATGGCATAATTCATGTAATACAACATACTTTATTTCTATATCTTGCCTATCTACTAATTTTAAATTTATAGTTATATTTTTATTACTTGAACAGCTTCCCCAAGCATACTTAATATTCTTAATTCTTACTTTATTCGGAATTAAATTTGTTTCTTTTATTAGCTCTTTTAAAATATATTCTATCTTATTCTGTAGTTTTTCTATATCTTCAGTAGTAAATTCTCTTTCCTCTTTTACATTTCTCGTTTCTTCTAACTTTTTTAATATCCAATCTCTTTTTTTATATACTATATTATCTATTTCTTTTTTACTAAGATGTTTTGGTGCTTTTACTATAACATTCCCATCTTTTATATGAATATATAAATTTTTTATTTTTCCATATACTATATGATATTCTATATTTTTATAATTAATAGTATTCATCTAATTTTATACTTTTAATTTCCTTACCTTCTAAATCTTTAATTATAAATTCTTTATCCGTATATATCATATATGTATGTGGAGTACCTTGGCGTGGGTCTGATACAGAACCTGGATTTAAATACATATATTCTTTTGTATTTTCTATACAAGGAATATGTGTATGACCATGTATTAATATTACCTTTTTATTATAATTAGGTAAATGATATTTATTATATAGGTGACCATGTGTTATAAAAAATTCGTAGCCATCAACATTTAATTTTTTATAGTCACTCATTATTGGAAAATATAATAGTTCTTGGTCTAAATCTGTATCACAATTTCCTCTTACAGCAATTATATATTCCATTAAATCGTTTAAAACCCCTGCTGTTTTTTGTCTTTCATTATTTCTCCCAAATGCTAAAAGTGACTTATTATATAATAAATCTCCTAATAATATTAATTTATTTGGCTCTTCTTTTTCATATCTTTCTTTAAGTTTATTGCAAAACTGTAAATTTCCATGTATATCTGAAGCAAACATTAATTTCATAAGCCTTCTCCTTTAGAAAATTTTATATAGATAATATGTATATTTTATTTATTCTTTTTATAATTAACAAAATACGAAATATTACCTACTAAATTATGTGGTGCTATTTTCTCCAAAACTCTAGTTATTTTCATTAGTGTACCTGGTACAATTGTAAACTTATTCTTTAGCATTTTGCGAACAGCATATTTTGCTACGTATTCGCTACTTAATGATGGCGCTGCAAAATTTACTCCTGCTACTTTATTAAAGTTAGTTCTTACCGGACCTGGGCATAATACTGAAATTTTCACATTGGATTTTTGCTTTTTTAACTCTGTTTTAACACCTTGCGATAATCTATATACATATGCTTTAGAGGCATAATAAGCGCTCATTAATGGGCCTGGTCCAAAAGCTGCCATTGACGCAACATTTAAAATATGACCACTGTTTTTTTCTATCATATCTTTTAAATATAATTTCATTAAAATATTAACTGCTATTACATTCGTTTCTAGCATTTTTACTTCTTTTTCTAAATTTGTATTTGCAAATTCACCATGTACTCCAAATCCTGCATTATTTACTAATATATCTATATTGTCATTTTTAGTTTCATAATATAATCTCTCGCAATTTTCTTTATTAGATAAATCCATTGCAATTATTTTGCTATTTGTATTTATTTCTTTTTTCACTTCTTTTAGTTTTTCTTCATCTCTAGAAACAAGAATTAAGTCATAATTTCTTTTTGCCAATTCTATTGCAATTTTCTTTCCTATTCCAGAAGATGCACCAGTTACTAAAGCTTTCATGTTTTTCCTCCTAAATATATACTCCATTTTATATTATATACAATAAAATGTCTACTTATATATGTATATTTTTTACTAATATAAAATAATAAATTTTATTGTTCATATTTACATATTTTTACTATTTTAATGGCATACTAATTTCAGGCTTTTGTAATAAAATTTTGCCCCATATATTTTAATATTATATTATAGTAAGAAAGGATATTGTTTTAATGAAAATATTATTAAAGTATTTAAAACCTTATAAATCTAATTTAATCATTGGACCATTTTTTAAATTATTAGAAGCAATTATAGAGATTTTATTACCAATTATTATAGCCTTTTTTATAGATAATTATAATTCTTTTTCTTCTGGCATTCTTATTTTATATTCTATTTTACTATCTTTCTTAGCAATATTAGGTCTTATATTCGCTTGCATATGCCAATATATAGCCTCTATTACATCACAAAGGTATAGTAAATCTTTAAGAGATGCACTGTTTTCACATATTCAAAATATATCTTCTATTGATTTAAATATTATTGGTACTTCTTCTACTGTAAATAGAATAATTAATGATGTTAATAATTTAGAAATTAGTGTTTCTATGTTTATACGATTATTAATAAGAGTGCCCTTTATTTTTATTGGCTCTATTGTTATGATTGCATTAATAGATAAAACTATTTCGGTAATTGTGCTTGTTTCTAGTATAATATTATTTATATTGGTTTTGTTCATAATAAAATCTGCTAGTTTTTTTTACACAAAAGCTAATTTTTCTTTAGACAGTTTAACCTCAAAAGTAAAAGAAAATTTAAATAATATTAAATTAATTCGTAGTTTCTCGACAGAAGCTTATGAAAACTCTAAATTTAAGCAAATAAATAATTCAACTTATCTATATAATAAAATTTCTAATATTTTATCATTTCTTTTAAACCCAATATCTATATTTATCTTTAATCTTACAATTTTAATAGTTTTTGGTATTAGTAATATTAAATTTAATCTAGGTTTTATATCTAAAGGAGAAATTATTGCTGTAATAAATTACATTTCCGAAATGTTATTTTCTGTTACTATTCTTTCTAATTTAATTGCTATTTATGCAAAATGTTTTTCGTCTGGAAAACGTATTATCGAATTGTTTAAGCTAAAGCCTAAGGAGCATTGTGGCCATATTACAAAATTTAGCCCTAGTAATAATGTATATGATATACAAAATCTTAGCTTTTCATATTCAACTATTAATACTTTAAGCCACATATCTTTAAAAATTCTTCCTGGCGAAATTATTGGTATTATAGGGATCACGGGTTCTGGTAAAACTACATTCTTAAAATTATTAAGTAATAATTTATCCACATTCTCTGGTAATTTACAACTATATGGAAAAAATATAAATGAATATAATTTCAATTTTCTAAGAGAAAATATAACATATATTAGCCAAAAGGCTGATTTTATTACAAATACTATTTACGAAAATGTTGCTTTAGGTAGAAATACTACAAAAGAAGAAGTTGTTAAAAGTTTAGAATTATCTAGCGCCATAAATTTTGTTAAAGACAAATCTTTAAATTTAGTTTTAAAAAATAATGCCAGTAATTTATCTGGCGGACAAAAGCAACGTATAAATATAGCCAGAGCTTTTATTGGTAATCCAAGAATATTAATTTTTGATGATGTAACAAGTTCTTTAGATTTATATACAGAAGCACAAATATTAAAAAATATTTTTATTTTTTCTAAACAAAATAATATTACTACTTTTATATCTTCTCAAAAAACCTCCACTATACAAAATTGTGACAAAATAATCGTTTTTAATGATGGGAAAATTGAAGATATTGGTACACATAAAGAGCTTTTAAAAATTTCTAAACTATATAATAAAATTTACAATTTGCAAAATAGTGCAAATTAACTTATTTCTTATAAAATAGTTTTTTAGAAAAAATACTGTTTGGGAGATTGTTAAAAATGAAACTGTTTAAATTTAAATTATCTAGATTATATATTTTATTAATAATTATATTTTCTGTTAGCTATTCTTGTTTAAATATTACTTATCCTATTGTGATAGGTAATTTAATTGATTCTTTAGGTAATAATTATCCTTTAAGAAATATTTTTATAATCCTTTTAATTATATTCATTTTACTTTTTTTTACTAGTTTATTTTTAACTTATATTTTGAATAGTTTTTCCAGTAAGATATCTAAAAATATTAGAAACTTACTTTTTGAGAAATTACATTTGCTACCTATTCATGTGTTAGAAAAATTTGAAAATGGCAAAATAATTAATATGTTTTCTACAGATACAGAAAATATTTCTAATGGATTTGCCCAAAGTTTTTCCAAAATTATAATTTCTATTTTTAGTATTATTTTAGCAATATATATAATGTTAAATTTAAATTTCATTTTAACTTTTATCCTTATATTATTATCTTTTCTTATGTTTGTTATTTCTAAATATATTGTAGTTAAAACAAATTATCTTTTTAAAAAAAGAGCTGATTTAATAGCAGATTTAAGTTCTTATACAGATGAATTTGTAAATGGGAAAAAAACTTTTGAACATTTTAATTATTCTTCTATTTCTTTTAAAAATTTTTCTACGAAAAATTCTAATTTATACAATTGCGCTTATAAAACTATGTTTTTTTCTTCTTTAGCAAATCCTACTATCAGATTTATTTCTAATTTTTTATATATTTTAATAGCTATATTAGGAATTGTATTTTGTAAATTTAATAAGCTAACAATTGGTAATATTTCTACTTTTTTAATATATATTAATTTATTTACCAAACCATTTAGTGAAATAACCTCTGTAATAAGTGAACTGCAAATTTCTGTTGCTTCATTAAAAAGAATTTTATCTTTTCTAAATATTACTTATAATAGCAAATTAATAACTTCATCTAAAAATAGCTTACCTACAAAATTAAATTATTCTATAGAATTTAAAAATGTAAATTTCTCTTATACCAATGTACCTTTTATACAAGATTTTAATTTATATATACCTGCTGGGAAAACAATTGCGATAGTTGGGAACTCTGGATCTGGTAAAACTACAATAATTAATTTGTTAAATAAATTTTATAGTGTAAATTCTGGTGAAATATTAATAGATAATATTAACATAAATACTATTTATAACTTAAGAAAAAATATTGGAATGGTTTTACAAGATTCTAAAATTTTTGAGGGAACTATAAAAGAAAATATATCATATGGTAATCCTAATGCAACTATGGATGAAATTATAAATGCTTCTAAACTCGCTTCTGCACACCAATTTATAACTAGTTTACCTAATGGATATGATACTTATGTTTCTGACAGTTCTAGACTTTCTGAAGGTGAAGTTCAATTAATAAATATTGCTAGAATTATGTTACAAAGACCACCCATTTTAATTTTTGATGAAGCTACAAGTAATATTGATTTACTAACCGAAAATTTAATACAAAATTCTACAAAAAGATTGGCAAAATATTCTACTACTATAATTATTGCACATAGATTGTCTACAATACAATCTTGTGATTTCATTGTTTTTTTAGAAAATGGAAGAATTGTTGAAGTTGGAACTCACAATGAATTACTTAATAAAAAAGGTTATTATTATAATATGTATAAAAAACAATTTACTATATAATAATATTATTTTATGAATATATAGTACAAAATTTTTTCTACTAGTATAAATTTTTTTACTATACAAAAAGCGCTTAAATTATCTTAAGCGCCCCCATTTATTTAATTTTTCTTTTTAAATATATTTATTATTTTATTAAAAGCACCATTTTTTGTTGCTTCGTTTTTCTTACCATTTGCTATCTCTTCCATTAATTCTTTTCTTTGCTTTTCATTTTCACACCAATAATTAAAATTTAACAAATTGATCATATCTTTTGTTTCTTTTTTCATTTTTAGTTTTTCTAAAGGAGTTCCTTTTGGATATTTTGGTGTATAAGTATCATCTTTTTTACTATTTATTAGTTCTCTTAAATCTTCTGGTATTTTGTTTCTTCTTTCTTCATCTATACTATCCAAAAAAGCACTAAGTTCTGAATAGATTTCTTTACTTTTACCATCCATACTTATTCCCTCCTTTTACTAATAGTTTAATTCTATCATTATTCTTTTGCTCTTTCAAGTGAAAAATGTGGATTTATTAAATTGTAATAATTCTTACTTTCAAAAATTCTTTTTACTTGTAAATATTTTCTACTAATTTTTAATAAAGCCACATTTATTTTTACATTTATTTTTCGTATCTGTTAATTTTTCTAATCTTTCTGCATTTTCTTTTTGATATCCCAAACTTATCCATGCAAATTCTGTTGGTATAAATTCACCATTTCTGCTTACGTCTTCTCCTACTTCTATATCTTTAATCTTTTTATCTTTTCTCATAATATATCCCCCACAATATATTATGTTTTAAATGTATTTATTTTATACTACATTTTTCTAAATACTCCAGCTACTTTACCAAGAATTTTGCAATCTGGCACTATTATAGGGTCCATAGTATGATTTTCTGGTTGTAATCTTATATGATCTTTTTCTTTATAAAATGTTTTTACTGTTGCTTCGTCATCTATTAAAGCTACAACTATTTGACCATTCTCTGCTGTATTTTGTTGTTTTACTAATATGTAGTCACCATCTAAAATTCCTGCTTCTATCATACTTTCTCCTCTAACTGTTAGCATAAAACTTTCAGAATTTCCTACGAAATCTAATGGAATTGGAAATGTATCTGTTATATTTTCTACAGCTAAAATTGGTGCACCTGCAGTTATTTTACCTACTACTGGTACATCTACTAATTCTTTACCAGAATATAAATCTTTTGGTTTTCTTATAACTTCTTCACCATCTACAACTCTTAACGCTCTTCCTTTTTGAGATTCTTTTCTAATATAACCTTTTTGTTCTAGCTTTTCTAAGTACCCATGTACTGTTGCTGTTGAATTTAATCCTACAGCTTTACAAATTTCTCTTACAGATGGTGGGTATTGATTCGCTTTTATTTGTTTTGATATAAAGTTTAAAATTGCAACTTCTCTCTTATTTAAATCACTTTTATCTTTTTTCACTTACTACGCCTCCACTTTATTTTACAACATACTATCATATGATTTTTTGTTTGTCAAACAAAATTTCGTTTTTATTAATAAAAATATTTTATTTAATATATACAGCAAGAAACCTCTCTAGCTTATGCTAAAAAGGCTTTCCTGCTCTTCTTTAATTAAATCATTGGAGATATATTGTCTGGTTCGCTTACAATTACATCAATTATTGCATTTATAACATTTTCCAAACTGTCTATTTTTTCCTCTTGTTGTTCAATCTTTTGCTCTAAAGCTTCTATCTTTTTATCAGAAACCTTACTATTGTTAGTGTCTGATGAAACTATGTTTGTAATTGTGAGAGAAATTATCGATATACTCATAATTGTCCCTACAATTATGAGGTGTATATACTGCTTAAAATCTGCGTAGTCTTTTTCTAGTTCTTCTCTGGAAAGTTCTTTGAAGTGTTCATGTCTATTTATTTCTCTTAATAGCTCTCTTCTTGTCCAATCTGAACAATAAAACTTTCGGAAGTATTCCTCTAATTCTTCATCTGATAATTTTGGAATGTCTTCTTCTAAAAACTCTTCCATTGTTTCTCTAGCTTCTGAAAATGGCTTTTCAGACTTAATTTCTTCAAATATTTCATCTAACATTTCTTCTCGAGTATATTTTGAAAAATCTGTATAGGAACGAACAATTTCTTGTAACTCTACTTTTGTCATTTTTTTATATTTATTCATACTTTCCTCCTAATTCTACTGCTTCTTGAAAAACTTCATAGTATTCTTCTACAATTCTATCTACTTCTTCTATTGTTTTTGGATCTCTTCTTTCTAAATATGAATATAAAAAATAATTAAATTGTCTAGTTAGATTAATTTTTTCATCTGCTTCTCCTTTGTAGGAAATTATTTCTTCTTTTGCTTTATTTACATATCTTCCTACAATATTGTTAATGAAGTTTAAGTCTTCTTCTACTGCCCACCCCCGTTCTACAGCTTCAATTACAACATCTCCAATTTCTTCGTACGCTATTGGTAAACATACCTTTAGCAAGAATAGCTTTTCGCAATTCTTTCTTCTTGACTTTTCCATTCTTTAAAGTCTCCTTTCTATTTTATCTTACTTATTATATCATGATTAACATAATTTTAAAAGCTTTTTATTTACAAAAAACAAAAGCCCAACCTATGGCTGAGCTCTTGTTTTTTGGTAAGAAACCTTCGTAACTACAAAGGAATCCTACTAGGAGTTTCAGAAGGACTAGTCTCCTTAAGTTTCTCCTTTAGTAGACCAATCTCCTGTCCTTGAAGGTTGATAGTTTCTTGCTGTGTCTTGGAAAGTTCAATAGCAACCTGTAAAGCGTTCTTCTGAGTTTCGATGGTCATCTTTTGGATGAACACCACAGTCAGAAGGACAATTACAAGTAGCGCGTACAGCGCTTTTTTGTTGATGGCCATATTATTCCTTTCTATTGGCCACTACTACCTACAGAACGTTTATACTCCTCCTTACTTGGGCATAACATTGTTAAATGTATGCTCGTTTCTAAGTAATAATGCACTTATTATTATAGCATAATATTTGTATTCTTACAATAATTTCTTCAATTTACTTGAACTACGTATAAATTTATGTTAAACTATTTGTAGTTTAATATAAATGTTAATAAGAGATTAGTAACATATTTAATTTTTTTAGAGAATTTACGGTTGGTGCAAGTAAATAAAATTTATATGCGAATCTACTCTTAAATGTTTTTAGTGAAAGCTAAACTGTAAGTTAGGCAGTTATCCTACTAATCGAGAGTATTATTTTATAGTAACTTAAGGTGGCACCGCGGATTATATTCGTCCTTATATTTTTATATAAGGACGATTTTTGTTTTACACAGTATAGCTTAATTTTATTTAGGGGGTATTTTATGAGCAAAGTAGAAATTGGAAAAGTTTATCGTCATTTTAAAGGAAACTATTATTTTGTAGAAAATATAGCTTGTGACTCGGAAACTCAAGAAAGAATGGTAGTTTACAAGCCATTATATGAAAGAGAAGATGGAAATTATATTTGGGTTAGACCAGAAAAAATGTTTTTGGAAGAAATTCCAGAAAGACCTGATAATATTACAGGTCAAAAACACAGATTTGAATTAGCTCAAGATTTATCTATAAATTATATGAAAAAATAATAGGAGGAATCATTATGATAGATATTAAATTTTTAAGAGAAAATCCTGAAATTGTAAAGGAAAACATTAAGAAAAAATTTCAAGACAATAAGTTGGAACTAGTTGATGAAGTAATAGATTTAGATAAAAAATATAGAGCAAGCCAACTTTCAGGTGATGAATTAAGAAACAAAAGAAAAACATTAAGCGCCGAAATTGGTACTTTAATGAAAAATGGCCAAAAGGAAGAAGCTGAAAAAATTAAAGCTCAAGTTCAAGAAATTAATAATCAATTAGAAGAAAACGAAGCTTTAGAAAATAAATATGCTGAAGAAATTAAAACTCGAATGTTTAAAATTCCAAATATTATGCATGAATCTGTTCCTATTGGAAAAGATGATAATGAAAATGTTGAGATAGAAAAATTTGGTAAACCTCTTGTTCCAGATTACGAAATTCCTTTCCATGGTGAAATTCTAGAAGCTTTAAATGGTTTAGACTTAGATAGTGCAAGACGTGTTGCTGGACAAGGTTTCTACTATTTAATGGGTGATGTTGCAAGATTACATTCTGCTGTTTTAACATATGCAAGAGACTTTATGATAAATAAAGGTTTTACTTATTGTATTCCACCTTTTATGATAAGAAGTGATGTTGTAACTGGCGTTATGAGTTTTGAGGAAATGGATGCAATGATGTACAAAATAGAAGGTGAAGATTTGTACTTAATTGGAACAAGTGAACATTCTATGATTGGTAAATTTAAAGATCAAATTTTGAAAAAAGAAAATATGCCATATACAATGACTTCTTATTCTCCATGTTTTAGAAAAGAAAAAGGTGCTCATGGTATAGAAGAGCGTGGTATTTATAGAATACATCAATTCGAAAAACAAGAAATGATTGTTGTATGCGAACCAGAAGATTCTTGGGATTGGTATAATAAAATGTGGTCATATACTGTTGAATTCTTTAGAAGCATGAACATTCCAGTAAGAACTTTAGAATGTTGTAGTGGTGACTTGGCAGATTTAAAAGCAAAATCTTGTGATGTAGAAGCTTGGAGCCCAAGACAAAAGAAATATTTTGAAGTTGGAAGCTGTTCTAATTTAACAGATGCACAAGCACGTAGATTAGGAATTAGAATAAAAGGTGAAAAAGGAAATTATTTCGCTCATACATTAAATAATACTGTTGTTGCTCCTCCACGTATGTTAATTTCAATTATGGAAAATAACTATCAACCTGATGGAAGTGTAATTATTCCAGAAGTTTTAAGACCATACATGGGTGGACTAGAAAAAATAGAAGTAAAATCTAAATAGCTTATTAATATATTTAAAAGCAATATATAAAAAATAAGGAGAATTTTTATGATAGTAAAAGAACCTAAATTTGAAATTTCCGCTGTTGGTCCAAAACAATACCCTTCAACAAATTTACCAGAAGTTGTATTAGTTGGAAAATCTAATGTTGGAAAATCTTCGTTTATAAATACTTTAATTAATCGAAAGAAATTAGCAAAAACCAGTAGCGCCCCTGGAAAAACACGACAAATTAATTTTTACAATATTGATTCTAAATTTTATTTTGTAGATTTACCTGGTTATGGCTACAGCAAAATGTCTAAAAAGGAACAAGTAATTGTAGGAAATTTTATAGAAGAATATTTGCATAAAAGAAAACAAATTTCACTAATAATATTTTTGGTTGATATAAGACATAAGCCTACAGAAAATGATAAACTTATGTACAATTATATAATTAGTAGTAAAATTCCATTTATAATTATAGCTAATAAAGCAGATAAAATTGCTGTAACTAAGGTTGATAAAGCTAAAGATGATATACAATCTGTTTTAAATCCTATTGGTGATATTACTACTTTGCCTTTTTCTTCTGAACGAAAAATTTATACAGAAACTGTATGGGAAGAAATAGAAAAATATATATCTTAGTCTCTCTTAAGTATATATTTGTACTACAGCAAAATAGTCGAGTTTTACTTTATTGTAAACCTCGACTATCTTTATATGCTAACTTAACATATTAACGTACAGAATAAATTGCACTTTCCCCTTTCTCCTGTGTTTTTATTACTATATTTTCACTAACAGCTTGTTCAATTGTATTGCAAAGTTCCTCATCTCTCATAGAAATTTCATATCTAATCGTTTCTTTCGTTTGAGGTTTACCTTTAAAGAATAAAAACGCCCACAAACTCCATTTTGGAGAAATATAATATCTTCCATCTTTATATGCTTCATCAAATGTTATTATTTCCAATTCGCTTAGTTTCCTTATTATCTGAGTTAAAATTTCTTGAGCTTCTCCTACAAATTTTTTCTGCGCTAAATTTACTAAAAAATTTCTTTTGATTGGAAAAATGTATTTTAATACGTCTAAATTTTTTTCTTGTGAAAATAGTTCTTTCATTACTTTTAGCTGATTTTCTACACTTAATGTAGCAGAACCAGTCGCTTCTTCTTGATCCGGCTCTTCTTCCTCTTTTGTAGGAATCTCGGATTCTTCTTGAATTTGTTCTGCTTCAAGTTTGCTTTCTGTGTTCTCTTGTGGTATTTTGTATCCATATTTTTTGTCATCTGTCTTAATTAAAAAGTTACTTTCCATGTATATTCTTCTTATACTACCAGCAACAGTTTGATATTTAAGACCTGTAATGTCAGCTACTTCTTTTATTGAAAAAACCTTACCTTCGTTTTCTTTAAAAAATTCATACATAATTTCTCTTAGCGGTTTGATTGTTTCCTTCTCTTCTGTTGAAGATACATTCGTACTTTCTACATTTGGCACATTCTTATCTGTAGCATTTGCTTCTTCTTCGTATTCAAATGTAACTTCACTAACAAGATTTTGTTTTAATAAACCTAAAAAGGTTTCGATTACTTCAACCTCCTTTAAGTTTCCAATAATTAGCTCACCATTTACGCAAATATTTAAATTTCTAACATCAAATAATTGATTTAATATTACATTTTGTGCATTTTGGTTCCGACTTAAAATTTTAAGCATAATATTCTCCTTTTATAAAATCACGGTTAACGGGTTACAACTTTTAATGTACATCATCCTTTCTTTTAATAAATTTTTATCTAAAGATTAGTCAAACTTAGAAGTCTTAAATATTTTAGCATATTTAGGCTCTTTTCTCAAGTAAAAAGTCGTTGCTAAGTTTTCTTTTGCGCAAAAAAATGAAAGTAAGCCATAATTATTTTTGGTCTACTTTCATTTTTTATCTTTAGAAATAAATCTAAATATTAATTCATTTTTTTAGTTATCATTTTTAGAGCTTTTTGCCTTTCTACTAATATGAAGTGTCCACATCCTTCACATTTTAAGCCAAAGTCTATACCCACTCTTGTTATTTTCCATAATTTACTTCCACATGGATGTGTTTTTTTTGTTCTTACTATGTCTCCTACATTATATTCCATTATAACACCTCTGTAGCTTTTACTATTACTCTTTCTTTTGAATCATCTGTACAAGTTATTAATGTAATATCTTTTCTTCCATTTGTTAATGGACTTGTTGGGGTCATATCTTCTTCTGTAACATTATATTTATTATATACAGTATATTTTACTGTTCTTCCTTTGGTATCTGTAATTTCTATTATATCTCCATTAGTAAGCGTTGGAACTTTACTAAAGAATTTTTTGTTTCTATAATTATGACCTGCTATGCAAAAATTTCCTACTTCGTTTGGATCACAACCCCAAAATTTCGTTGGTGCTTTTTTTAATAATTCTTCTGTAGTTTCTGAAAGAATTGGATAATATATATTAATCTTTGGAATTCTAATAGTTGCTATTGGTTTATATACATTTCCATCTGAAGTTACAAATTCTTTTGCTAATACACTTTTTGTTTCTTCATCTATTTTTTCGTTTGCAACATCTGCGTCCTCTGCTATAGTATTTACATCATTATTTAGCATTACTACTAATTTGTCTTGAGTTTTTGTTGTTTGGTCTTCTCCAACTATATTAGCTTGTGCTAATATATCTTGCGAAACAGCTTCATCTTTGTTTTTATTATATTCTGCATATATGTAATAAGAAGATAAGACACAAACTACTATAAGTGAAATAAAAAATTCGAATTTGTAAACTTTCTTTTTTCGCTTTATTTCCGGTGTTATATATAATTTTTCTGTAACCAGAATTTGATTCATGTTTACCTCCCTTTCTTCGTTTATACAAAATTATTATATCATTTTAATATATCTTTGGCAATAATAATTAATATACTAAATTATTAATTTTTTTAATAGAGTTCATTCGCAATATTTGCAAAATCTTCAATTGTTAATTTCTCACTTCTTATTTTTTCATCTATATTAAGTTTATGTAATATATTTAATAAATCTTCTTTACTAGATATTCCATTGTTTGTTAACGAATTCATTAATGTCTTCCTTCTTTGCAAAAACGCAACTTTTATTAAGTTAAAAAATTCTTTTTCATTTTTAACAGATACAGGTGGATTATTCCTAATTTCTATTTTTATTACTTCAGATGTTACAGAAGGTTCTGGTATAAAAGATGTTTTTGGTACTTTTAAAATTTTTTCAGTTTTTCCATAATAATATACTGTATATGTTATTGCACCTGTGTTCTTACCTCCTGGTATTTCGGCTAATCTATCTGCAACTTCTTTTTGAATCATTACAGTTATACTATCTACCATTACTTTATTCTCTAATAGCTTCATTATTATTGGAGTTGTTATATAGTATGGTAAATTAGCTACAATCTTAGCACTTTTTAGATTATATTCTTTTTTTGCTATATTTATAATTTTATCTAAGTCAACTTTTAATATATCATTATTTATAACTTCAAAATTTTTATATAAAAAAAATCTATCTTCTAAAATTTTTATCATTCTTTCATCTAATTCTACACAAATAACTCTTCCTGCTTTTTCTAATAAATATTTTGTAAGTGTGCCAAGACCTGGCCCTATTTCTATTACCAAATCATCTTTTCCTATGTTAGATTTTTCTATTGCTGTTTCTATAACATTTTCATCTATTAAAAAATTTTGTCCTAAATTTTTATTTGCTTTTATATTATATTTTTCCATTAAAAATTTTGTTTCATTATATAAATTCATATTTTCTCTCCACTTTCTAAGAATTTCCTTTATATTATAGCAACTATGCTAGAATTATGTCAAATTCTTTATTTAAAAATATATATTCTTATTGATTTTACAAAATACTTAATATAAAATATATTAAGTATTTTATATTAACAAGATTTTAAGGACTGTTCAAAATTTCGATTACAGCCTTAATCTCGACTAAATTTTAGGTGATTTTATGAAAAAAAGAAATAATAAATTATATAAATCTGCTAATAAAGAGTTTTCTACTAATTTATTAGCTGTAAAAAAGTTTAGAATTGTGCTTGCTTCTTTACTTATAATATTTTTATTACTAGTATTTAGGCTTATTTGGCTTCAATTTATTCAAGGTTCTGAATTAAAAGAAAAAGCCTATAATCAACAAACTACAGATCAAATTATAAGTACTAGCAGAGGAACTATTTATGATTCTACTGGAAAAACTTTAGCTATTAGTACACCAACAGATACTGTAACAATTAATCCTAAAAAAATAGTGGCAAATACTCCAGAAGAAACTAAAGCTAAGAAGGAAAAAGTTGCAAAAGCTTTTTCAGAAATTTTCGAATTAAATTATGACGAAACTTTAGAAAAAGTTAATAGTACTTCTAATGTTCAAACTATAGCCAAAAAAGTTGATAAAACTAAAATTGATGAATTAAAATCTTGGATGGAAGAAGAAAAAATAAGTACTGGTATAAACATAGACGAAGATACTAAAAGAGTTTATCCTTATAATAATCTAGCTTCTAATTTAATAGGTTTCTGTGGTACAGATAACACAGGTATTCAAGGAATAGAAGATAGTTGGAATAAAGTTTTACAAGGTACTCCTGGTAAGCTAACAACATCAACAGATGCAATTAGAGAAGAAATTCCAGATAGCAATCAAACTTATATTCCTGCGGAAAATGGTAGTGATATTGTTTTAACATTAGATTTTAATATTCAAACTATTATAGAAAAATATTTAAAGCAAGCTGTTGAGGAAAACCATGCAGATAGTGGTACAGTTGTTGCATTAGCTCCTAGTACTGGTGATGTTTTAGGAATGGCTTGTTATCCAGATTATAATTTAAATACTCCATTTGAACCAAATACAGATGAATTAAAAAGTACATGGGATAAATTAGACTCTACTACTCAGTCTAATGAATTATATAGTATGTGGAAAAATGATGTAATTTCTTCACCTTATGAACCTGGATCTCCATATAAATTAATAACTGCTGCTGTTGCCTTAGAAGAAAATATTACATCGGAAGATGTTGCTGGTGATTTTTATTGTGATGGTGTCTACGTTGTTGCAGATAGAAAAATTAGCTGTTGGACACAAGGTCACAAAGGTACTAAAACATTAAGACAAGCTCTTCAAGTTTCATGCAACCCTTCCCTTATGCAATTAGGCCAAAGAATAGGTGCTCCTACACTATATAAATATTACCAAGCATTTGGTTTCTTTAATAAAACTAATATAGATTTACCTCAAGAAGCTAGTAGTACATATTGGGAATTAGAAGATGTTAACGATGTAGAACTTGCAACAATGTCTTTTGGGCAAAGATTTACAATTACTCCTATACAATTAGTATCTGCAATTTCTGCAATAGCTAATGATGGTGTTTTAATGAAGCCACGAATTGTAAAACAAATTATAAATCCAGAAACTGGCACTACTACAGATATAGAACCTGTTCAAGTAAGGCAAGTTATTTCGAAATCTACTTCTGAAAGAATGAGAGATCTAATGAAATCTGTTGTAGATGATGGTTCTGGAAGACTTGCTAAAGTTGAAGGTTATTCTATAGGTGGTAAAACTGGTACATCTGAACCTCAAGCTGGGCGTGAAGATGAAGGTTACATTGCTTCTTATGTTGCAATTGCTCCTACCGAAAAACCAGAAATTTGTTTGCTAATGGCTATACACAATCCAAATCCTAATGGTCAAGGTAGTCACCAAGGAGGACAAGTTTGTGGACCTGTAATTTCGCAAATGTTAACTGAAATTTTACCTATATTAGGTATAAATTCTAGCCATATACAAACACCTACATCTCCTGTAGAAGAAAATACAAGTTATGTAACTGTTCCAGATATTAGAAATAAGACTGTTACAGAAGCTGAAAAAATATTAAAACAAGCTGGTCTTAATACAAAAATTAATATTAGTGGTAATAAAAATACAACATTGGTAACAGACCAAAATCCAAAACCTGGTTCTAGTATACCTAAAAAATCTATTATAGTTTTATATTCAGCAGAAAATGACACAAGAGTTTCTGTAAAAGTACCAGATTTTAAAGGTAAATCGCCTTCACAATCTGAAAATATGGCGAAAGCTAATAATATAAATATTACTTCTGAAGGTTCTGGAACTGTAGTAAGCCAAAGTATAATGGTAGATACAGCTGTTGAAGAAGGTACTATTATAAAGTTAATATTATCTACTGATAATGATGGAACAAACCAATAATTTTTTATAAATAGCGTGCTTTAGATTTTCGTATAACATGTTTTTTGAAAATCTAAAGCACGCTTATATTTTTATAACTAATTACTAAAATTCTTCTACATTGTATAAAAATGCTATATTTCTTGTTTTAATTTATAATCATATACAACCTTTCCAAATTTAAGTTCATTAAATTTTTTCTGAATTTCTATTATAACAATTGGTGCTAAAGAAATTGCTAAAGTTATTAACCATTGAATAGAATTTAATTCTGTTAGTTTAAATAATTCTGCTAAAGTTGGTATAAATACTATTCCAACTTGTAATATTGTTCCTAATAAAAATGCTCCTATTAAGTATTTATTTTCTAATATTCCAACTTTAAATATGGATTCTTCACTTTTTACATTAAAACTATGTATTAACTCTAACATTCCTAAACTTATAAACGCCATTGTTCTTGCAACTTCTATTCCATAATATTTGTTTCCTATAAAAAATGCTAATATAGTAAACATTCCAATCATAAAACCTTCTGATACTATCTTTCCCATTAAGCCATCCGCAAATATACTTTTTTTAGCATCTCTTGGTGGCCTATTCATTATATTTTTTTCTGGTGGTTCTAGTCCTAATGCTATTGCTGGCAAAGAATCTGTAACTAAGTTTACCCACAATAATTGTATTGCCAATAATGGCGACTTTACACCTAATAATAGTCCAACAAAAATTGTAACTATCTCCCCTATATTTGTAGCAATTAAAAAATGTATTGCTTTCTTTATATTGTCAAAAATATTTCTTCCTTGTTTTACTGCACTAACAATAGTAACAAAATTATCATCATTTAAGACCATATCTGCAGCATTTTTTGCAACATCTGTACCCTTTAATCCCATGGCAATTCCAATATTAGATTTTTTTAATGCTGGTGCATCGTTAACACCATCACCTGTCATTGCAACTACGGCTCCAGTTTGTTGAAATGCCTTAACAATTCTAACTTTATGTTCTGGCGTAACCCTAGCAAAAACGGAATAGTTCATTATTTCTTTTTCTAATTTATTGTCTGGAATTTTGTCTAACTCCTGTCCTGTTATAGCAAGTTCTCTACCTTTTAATATTTCTAAATCCTTTGCAATTGCTTTTGCTGTTGTTATATGGTCACCTGTAATCATTACTGTTTTTATTCCTGCTCTCCTACATGCCAAAACTGCTTCTTTTACGCCTTTTCTTGGTGGATCTATCATTCCAATTAAGCCTATAAAAGTTAATCCTTTTTCTATAAAATCTGATGTTATTTCTTTTGGCATTATATCTACATCTAAATATGCAACTCCTAATACTCTTAAAGCATTTTTAGCCATTTTCTCGTTTTTATTTTTTATATTGCTTAAAAATGTGTTACTTATTTTATTTATATTATTGTTTTCCTCATAATTGTCACATATATTTAACAATATTTCTGGAGCACCTTTTGTTATAATTCTATATTTTCCATTTTCTAGTTCATTAACTACTGTCATTAGTTTTCTATTTGAGTCAAATGGAATTTCGTATATTCTATGCAATACTTTATTGGCTTTTTCTTTAATTGCCTCTTTTACAATTGCTACTTCTGTTGCCTCTCCTTCTACTTTTCCTTCTACTACATCACAATTACAACATAATGCTCCATATTCTAATACTTTTGACTTATTTCCTATTATTTCCACAACTTTCATATTATTTTCTGTAAGTGTACCTGTTTTATCTGAGCAAATTACTTTACTACTTCCTAATGTTTCTACTGCTGGCAATTTTCTTATTATTGCATTTTTCTTTGCCATTTTTGTTACTGCTATGGAAAGAATTATTGTTACAATCGCAGGAAGTCCTTCTGGTATTGCTGCAACAGCTAATCCTACTGATGTCATAAACATTTCAACTGCAGATATTTTCTTTATAACTCCTATTAAAAATATTAATGCGCAAATAACAATGCAAGCAATTCCTAATGCTTTTCCAACTTCTTCTAGTTTCTTTTGTATTGGCGTGGTAGGTGCTTCATTCTTTATTATCATATTTGCAATTTTTCCTACCTCTGTTCCCATTCCTATATTGGTTACTATTCCTTCTGCATGTCCATTTACTACAGCAGTACTCGCAAAAGCCATGTTAATTCTATCGCCCAGTGCAACTTTTTCGTTTTCAAATAATATATTTTCATCCTTTTCCACTGCTTCTGTTTCACCAGTTAAGCTAGCCTCTTCTATTTTTAAATTATGTGCATTTATTAGCCTAATATCTGCTGGAACATAACAACCTGTTTCTAAAATAACAATGTCTCCTGGAACTATATCTTCTCCATTTACAGTAAAAATTTTCCCATTCCTTCTAACTTTTGCAATTGGAGCAGACATCTTCTTTAAAGCTTCTATAGATTTCTCTGCTCTATTTTCTTGTATTAAACCGATAATTCCATTAAAAATAACTATAGAAATAATTATTATCGAATCAAAATAGTCACCTGTTCCTTCAAAATAACTCACCAGTGCAGAAATTCCTGCTGCTAATATTAAAATTATTATCATAAAATCTTTAAATTGGGCTAAAAACTTTACTAATAGGCTTACTTTTTTTCCCTCTTCTATTCTATTCTTTCCAAATTCTTCTTGTCTTATTTTTACATCTTCTTCACTTAGCCCTGTTTTTATATTTGTCCTAAGTTCTTTTGCAATTTCTTTAACACTTTTTGTATGCCACATATAAATCTCTCCTTTGTATAGTTTATTAATTTATATGCTTGTATTTATTTTTTTATTACAACCTTTCACCTATTTTTTAGGTTTACATATTATGTATAGAGGTGATATGATGCTATTTACTATTATTCTTCTTGCTTTATCTGTTAGTATAGATTCTTTAGGGATTGGAATTACATATGGTCTTAGAAAAACATCTATATCTACTCCTGCAAAATTTATATTATTTATTATTTCTTTTGCTTTTGTGTGTATTTCTGTTACATTGGGATATTTTCTAATTTCTATTCTACCTAATAATATAATAAAGACTGTTAGTGTAATCCTCCTATGTTTAATGGGATTTTTAATTATATATGAAGCAATGAATACTACTGAAAAAAAAGAATATAAAAGTCATCAAATATTTTTAAAACCTTTAGGTATTACAATTCAAATTATTAAAAATCCCATTTCTTCAGATTTAAATAACTCTAAAATTATAGAAAAAAACGAAGCTGTATATTTAGCATTTGCTCTTTCTTTAGATTCCATATGTGTTGGTATTACAAGTTCTTCTTTTGGAATGTATAGCTTACTTTTTCCTATATTAGTTCCTCTTTTTCAATTTTTGTTTCTAAATGTTGGTATTGCTCTTGGAAAAAAAATAATTTTATATAATACTTCTATAAAAAAATGGAATATTTTGTCTGGAATTTTATTAATTATAATTGGAGTTTTAAGAATTTTTTAAATAGATTTTTTGCATTTTAGTAAATTTTTCAGTTATGTCTTTATCTTAAATTTTAAATATTGCTTACAAGTAAATGTAAAAAAAACTCGATGCTTAGTATTTGTACATCGAGTTTTTTATTTAAATAGGGATTTTAAGGACCGTCCCCGAAATCCCTGTTTTTGTTATTTTAGTTTCATAGAAAGTAATTTACTTATTCCGTTTTCTTCCATTGTTATTCCATATACTGTGTCTGCTGCTTCCATTGTTCCTTTTCTATGTGTTATTACTAAGAATTGTGTATATGTTGCAAATTTCTTTAGGTATTCTGCATATCTGTTAACATTAACGTCATCTAATGCTGCTTCTATTTCGTCTAATACACAGAATGGTGCTGGATTTATTTTTAATATTGCAAATAATATTGCAATTGCTGTAAATGCTTTTTCTCCTCCAGATAGTAATGTCATATTTTGTAGCTTTTTACCTGGTGGTTGTACTCTTATGTCTATTCCACAGTTTAAAACATCTTCTTCGTTTTCTAATATTAATTCTGCTTTTCCTCCACCAAATAATTCTGTAAATACTTCGTTAAAGTTTTTGTTTATAAGTTTAAATTTATCTTTAAATTGTGTCTTCATTATATTTATCATTTCAGAAATTACATTTCTTAATTTTGACATAGAATTTTCTAAGTCTAGTCTTTGTTCACACATAAAGTCATATCTTTCTTTTAATATTTGGTATTCTTTAATAGAATCTATATTTATACTTCCTAAGTCTCTAATTTGTGTTCGTAAATAATTAACTTCTTTTTGTGTTTTAGCTTGATCTGTTGTTTTTGTAAATCCACCTGCATTATTAGGAGTTAATTCGTATTCTTCCCATAGTTTATTAACTACATCTTCTAAATCTTGTGATGTCTTATTTTTCTTTATATCAATTTTTACTAGTTGCTCTTTTATATCTTGTAATTTTGTAAATTGCTCTTCTATATCTTTTTCTATTTTCTCTAAATAAGTATTCTTCTCATTTTTTTCATTTTTTAATTCTTCTATTTTTGAGCCACTATTTTTTACATTTTCTTTTATCTTAATAATATCATTTTGTAATTCTTCTATTTTAGCCTTTAAACTTTCCTCTTCTTGTTTATTCTTTTCTATCTGCTCTTTCTTCATTTCTAAACTTAATGTATTATTTTTTATATCTATTTTTATTCTTTCTGTAATCTCGTCTATTGACATTTCGCTTTCTTCAAATGATGATACAGATATTTTTAAGTTTGTTATATCCATGTTTAAATTATCTATATATGTTTGGTCATCTTTATTTAATCTAACAAATTCTTCTACTTCTAGATTTAATTTTTGAATCTCTTCTTCTAAATTTTCTAGGCTTTCTATTAATTGTTTTTTATGTTCAGTAATTTCTATCTTTTGTTTGTTTAAATTTTCTATTTCTTGTTTAGTTTTATCCATTCTATTAACTAATTTATCAACATTTTCTACTATTAGCTCTACTTTTTGTTTTTGTGTAGCATACTCTATATCAATCTCTTGTAAATTAGTTTCTAAACTTTCTATTGTTTCTAATAGGTCTTCTATGCTATCTATATATTTTTCTTTTTCTTCTTCTTTATTTTTTATTTTTATATTTAAACCTTTTAATTCTTCCTTTAGTGCTTCTATCTCTCTACTTCTTCCTAATATATTCACTGTTTTAGTTTGTACAGAACCACCTGTCATAGCTCCAGAAGAATTAATTATATCTCCTTTTAATGTTACAATTCTAAAAGAATAACTATTTTTCTTAGCCACAGCAATTCCTGCTTCCATATCTTCTACAATTACTGTTCTTCCTAATAAATTTTTAAATATTCCATCATATTTATTATTGTATTCTACTAAATCTGATGCAATTCCTATTACACCTTTAATATTTAAGTGTGCTTTTTCTAATTTTTTACCGTTAACTGCTGAAATAGGTAAAAACGTTACTCTTCCTAAATTGTTTTTTCTTAAGTATTCTATTAAGTTTTTAGCATCTTGTTCTGTTTCTGTAACTACGTTTTGAAGGCTTGCACCTAATGCCATTTCTATTGCAATTTCATATTCCTTTTTAACATTTATTAAATTTGCTACTACATCGTGTAATCCTTTTTTCAATTCCTTATTTGCTTCTGCAGATTTAAGTAAAGATTTAACACTTTTTGTATATCCTTCTTTTTCTTTTTCTGTTTCTTCTAAAAACTTTAATCTAGATTCTTTTATTCTAATTTCTTGCCCTAATTGATTTATCTGTAATTCAAACGTTTTTATTTTATTATCTGCTTCTATCTTCTTATTTTCTATTTCACTTAAATCATTTTTTATTTTATTCCTTTTGTTTTCGATATCTAAAAAGTTTTGCTCTATTTCACTTTTCTTTAATCTAGATTGGTCTAATTCTGAAATTGTAAGCTCCAATTCTTCTGTTTTTGATTTAACATTTTTTATTATAGAATCCACTTTTACATCTTGTGTATTTATTTCATTCTGAATTTCATATTTATTGTCTGTGTTTTCTTCTATTATTCTTTTTTTATTTTCTATTTCTAACTGTTTACTAGATAATTTGGTTGTTAATTTACTTAATTCTTCTTCTTTCTCTTTTAACTCTTTTTCGAACTTTTCTTTGTTACTATATAAATTTTCTTTTTTAGCTATTTTTTGTTTCTCTTCTTCTTTTAGCTCTTCTATTTTCTCGTTTAATTCATTTATTTCTGTTTCATATCTTATATTGTTTTCTTTTATATTATTAATTCTTTCTTCTGAAACATTTATATTAGAATTTATTTTTTCTATTTGGTTTGTACTTTCGAAACCAATATTTTGCATTTTTTCTATTTCTTCTATTAAGTTATTTATTTCTAACTTCAAATTGTTCTTTTCTTCATTTTTTAATTTTTGACTGTTCTCTTCACTTTCATATGTTGAATTCATAATTTCTTCGTCTGCTGTTATTTTTTCTAATCTTTCTTTATATAAGTCTATGTTATATAAAAATAGTCCTACTTCTATTCCCTTTAATTCTTCTCTTAAACTTAAAAATTTTTTAGCTTTTTCTGATTGAATTTTTAATGGTTCTATATTATTTTCTATTTCTGATAATATATCGTTTATTCTTAATAAATTTAATTTTGCTCTTTCTAATTTCTTTTCTGAATCTTCTTTTCTTGAACGATATTTTACAATTCCTGCTGCTTCTTCAAAAATATGTCTTCTATCTTCTGATTTATTGCTTAATATTTCATCTATTTTTCCTTGCCCTATAATAGAATATCCATCTTTTCCTATTCCTGTGTCCATAAATAATTCTAAAATATCTTTTAATCTACATGGCGTTTTATTTATAAAATATCCTGTTTCACCAGTTCTATATATTCTTCTTGTAACTGTAACTTCTGAATATTCTATTGGCAATTTACCATCATTATTATCAAAAACTAAAGATGCTTCTGCAAAACCTAAAGACTTTCTATTTTGCGTTCCAGCAAAAATTATATCTTCAGATTTAGCTCCCCTTAAAGATTTTATACTTTGTTCTCCTAATACCCAACGAATTGCATCCGAAATATTGCTTTTTCCAGACCCATTAGGTCCTATAACTGTAGTAATTCCTGGCATAAATTCTAAAATTGTTTTATCTGCAAAGGATTTAAATCCTTGTAATTCTAATCTTTTTAAATACATTTTTATCACCTTTTTATCTTTTTGTACCTACTTATAATATATTAAAAATCGATATAAATCAACAATATATTGAACTTTATTTCATTTAATGATATTATATTTTTGTAGAAATTTCGGATTAATTAATTACTTATATGTAATAATAATATACAAAGGAGTAACAAAATGATTAAAGAAAAATTTGACTTTTATGATAAAACCGTCTTAAAATCTTACGACTTAGACTCAACAGCTAGGTATCAATTAAAAATGTTAGATTCACTAGATAATTTTACACGTAAACATTCTGAAAGCGTTGCAAATATAACTTGTAGAATTTGTGATTATTTGCATTTAAATAAAGATTTTACTATATATTGTACTACTTGTGCATATTTACATGATATTGGAAAAATGTTTATTCCACCTTCTATTTTGCAAAAACCTGCAAAACTTACAGATGAAGAATATGAAATTATGAAAACACATACAACTATTGGCTATAAAATGTGTATGGATGATCTTAATTTAAGACCATATTCAGCTGGTGCCAAATACCATCACGAAGCTTTAAATGGTAAAGGTTATCCAGATGGGTTAGCAGGTGACAAAATTCCAATAGAAGCGCAAATTATTAGAGTTGCAGATGAATTTGATGCCATTGTTAGTAAAAGACAATATAAATCTCATATTGGTATTGTTGATACTTTAAAAATATTAATAGAAAACGCACATAATGGAAAAAATAATATCCCCGCTACAAAAGCACTAAAAAAAGTTGTAATAGACGATACTATTTACGAAATATCTTCTGCTTTTAACTATTTAGATTACTTAAAAGAAAACATAAAGAGATTAAAACAAGTAAAAAAATATCATGATAAAATGATGTCTGTTTCTTCTGAAAAACAAAAAAATTATTATTTAGAAGGAATGAAAATGTTGCTTGATACTGGTGAAACTGTAGACAATTGTTTAGGTATTCTAGAAGATTATGAAAATGCTTTAACCGAAAAAGAAAAAATTATAGATAAATTAAATGCAGAATTAAAAGAAATTAAAAAATTAAAAATATAATTTTACTAAAGAGGAGTTTTAAATGTTAGATAACAAATTTGATTTTTATGATAAAACAACTTTAAAATCATATAATTTAGATGTCACAATGAGATATCAATTAACTATGTTAGACAGCCTAGACCCTTTTACAAGAATCCATAGTGAAAATGTTGCAAGTATTACTTGTAGATTATGTGAATATTTACATTGTGATAAAAATTTCACTTCTTATTGTACAATTTGTGCATATCTTCATGATATTGGTAAAATGTTTATACCTGCAAAAATTCTAAATAAACCGGATAAGCTAACTGATGAAGAATTTGATATTATGAAGACACATACACTTATTGGTTATAAAATGTGTATAGATGATATTCGCTTAAGACCATATGCACTTGGTCCTAAATATCATCATGAAACATTAGATGGTACAGGCTATCCAGAAGGTTTAGAAGGTTCTTCTATTCCATACGAAGATCAAATTATAAAAGTAGCAGACGATTACGATGCCTTAGTTACCAAAAGACAATACAAAACACATATTCACATATCTGACACTTTAAAAGACTTAATAAAAGACACTACTCCAAACATTAAAGTTGCAGCTTTAGACAATGCTGCACAAGGAGTAAAACTTGGTAAACTTAATAAAAAAGTTGTAAAAGCTTTATTTAAAGTAGTAATAGATGACACTTATTATGAAATTAGTTGTGTTTCTGGATATGTAGACTATTTAAAAAATCAAATAAAAAGAATAGAACAAATTTTAGAATATGAAGAAAAAATGGAAAAAGCACACACAGAAAAGAAAAAGAACTATTACAAAGAAGGAATGGAAATACTTTTTGAAGAAGGCGAAAACTTTAGTAATATCCACAAAATATATCATGAATATCAAACAGCATATATAACCAGAAAAGAAATAGTAGAAAAATTATATGAAGAAATAAAAATAATAAAAAAACTACAAGTCTAACTAGAATTTATGCGGGATTTTGGGGACGGTCCTTAAAATCCCTCTTTTAATTATTCTAATAATTATAGCGTGTATAAGATTTTTTAAAACTTAATTAAATCTCATACACGCTTTTTTATACTTAGAATTGTTATAAAAATAAATCAATTCTAATAACAATTTTATTCGCCTAATCCAAAGCTAACCCCTAACGCATTATTTATTTTACCTATAATTTCATCATTATCTATATGTCCTATTCTCTCTTTTAATCTACTTTTGTCTATTGTTCTAATTTGTTCTGCAAGCACTATAGAATCTGATTTTAACCCAAAATCTTTTGAATTTATTTCTATATGTGTAGGCAACTTATTTTTAGTTTTTTGAGATGTAATTGCAGCTGCAATTACAGTTGGACTATACTTATTTCCTAAATCATTTTGAATTATTAAAACTGGTCTAATTCCTCCTTGCTCTGAGCCAACAACAGGACTTAAGTCTGCATAAAACATGTCGCCTCTTCTTATATTCATTTTCTTCACTCCCATTATTAGTATATATCTTGTTTTAAATACTAGCTCGAGATAAAGAAAATAGCTTTTTACTACTTATAACTTATCTCATTATATAATATGTAAGCAGTTATATTTTGGTTAATGTCTTGTACTTCTAATTTTACTGGCTTATTTGTTTGTTTATTTATAACTAATTTCTTTTTAACCTGATATTTATTTTCTTTTGTTTTACAATCTGTAGTTAAAATAAATTCATTTTCTGATTCTTGCTTGCTTGAATTTTCACTGTTTTTAAAGTCTTCTATAAATTTATCTAAAAACAAATTATTTTCTGCGATATATTTATAATTTTCATAAATGTTTGTAAGATTTAAATTGGTATTTTTTAATGTTAGAGTATTATTACTATATTCTATTTTTACCCCTTTAATATTTTCTGGTTCCACTATTTCTTGAATGCAATATTCATCTTTTTTATATTCTTGCATAACTTTATATTTGTTAGTATTTTTATTGCTTATAACAGTTAATTCTATCTGAGCTTTATACGAGTTCATATTTAAAATTTGATTACTATCATTATTCCCAATTTCAACTTTTTTATTATTTTTTAACATAAAAATACCTACACTTATAATAATTACTATAAATATAATAACTATTATTAATTTATTAATTTTCATATGCCCCTCCCAACAAAATTTTTTTAAATCTTAATAAACGCCAATTATCTACTACAAAAATTTTCATTACCAAAGATAATTTCCCAAATAAAAAAGAATAGGATTACACTATTCTTTTTTCATTTTATTCAATTACTTTTTATATATTCAAAATAATCTTTTATTTCTTTTAATAATTCTTCTTTAGAAACTATTTTATTTATTTTATCTCTCATATTACTTGCATCTTTTAAATTCTTTATATACCAACTTAGTTGTTTTCTCATTTCTTTTATTGCAACTTCTTCTCCTCTTTCTTCTATTTCCATATTAATGTGGCTTACCATCGTATTGTATCTTTCATCTAAAGTTGGCTTTTCTAGTTTCTTTCCATTTTCCAAAAAGTATATTATTTCTCTAAATATCCATGGATTTCCAAATGCAGCTCTTCCTATCATTATTCCATCTACATTTGTCTCCTTAAACATTTTTAATGCTGTTTCTTCGTCTAGTATATCTCCATTTCCTATAACCGGAATTTTTACACTTTCTTTTACTTTTTTTATAATATCCCAATCTGCTTTTCCAGAGTAAAATTCTTTTCTAGTCCTTCCATGAATTACAATTGCATCTCCACCTGCTCTTTCTATTATTTTAGCGGCTTCTTCTGCTACAATAGAGTTTTCGTCCCAACCTTTTCTTATTTTAAATGTAATTGGTTTGCTTGTATTCTCTCTTATCGCCTTAACAATTTTCTCTAACAGATCTAAATGAAGTAATAAATTACTTCCATCACCATTTTTTACAATCTTTGGAGCAGGACATCCCATATTAAAGTCTATAATATCTGCAATCTTGTCTATTTCTTGTGTAGCATACTTAATTGCTTCTATGTCACTTCCAAATAATTGAATGCTAATTGGTCCTTCCTCACCTTCTGAATTATACAATTTTTTTGTCTTATTATCATTGTAGAAAATAGCCTTAGTGCTTACCATTTCAGTTGTTGCAAGACCTACACCCATTTCTTTGCACAAAATTCTAAATGGCTTGTCTGTAATTCCTGCCATAGGTGCTAAGAATATATTGTTTTTTAATTCTAAATTTCCAATTTTAATGCTTTTTAAATACATCTTATTTCTCCTTTATTTCTCAAAAGCGAATGTATATTCTTATTGTGTTCTACTATTTGCTATAACATTATAATATAAAAATATCCACTAAAATATTTATACTTTAGTGGATTATACATTCCTTATTAAATTTCTTTAATATTTTACTCTATAAATATTGCTTTTTGCCTTCTTCCACTTATATTTAAAAGTATTGCTATTAAAATAAAATTAGTTAGCAAAGAGCTTCCTCCATAACTTACAAAAGGTAACGGAACACCTGTTATTGGTAGCAATCCCATTGTCATTCCTATGTTTTCTAACATATGAAACAAAAATATTCCTGCTATTCCTATTGCAATATATGAACCTAAATCGTCTTTTGCTGTTTTTGATACATATATTGCTTTGGTTATGAGTATTACATAAATTATTATAACAGCTCCTGCCCCTACAAATCCCATTTCTTCACCTATTACAGAAAATATAAAGTCTGTTGTCTTAGGATATAAAAAGCCAAGTTGTGTTTGGTTTCCTTTTAATAATCCCATTCCTGTTAATTGTCCAGCTCCTATAGCTAATTTAGATTGTGTTAAATTATATCCTGAACCACGTGGGTCAGACTCTGGATTTAAAAATACTTCTATTCTTTGCTTTGCATGACTTGGTAATACAAAAAAGTATAATAATGGAACAGCTATAACTATTAGTAATATTGTTCCTATTATATATTTTTTGTTAATACCTGCTGTAAATATCATCATTACTGTAGCAACTATAAATGCTGCAGCTGTACCATAATCTGGTTGTTTTATTATTAAAAGTACTGGAATTCCTACTACTGCTAAAGCCATTAATAATTTAGTAGGTTTGTTTATATCATTTTTATCTTTTTCTTGTATTTTGCATAGCACAAGCGCCAAAGTCAGAACTACTGCTATTTTTGCAAATTCAGCAGGTTGAATTGAAAGAAATCCAAAATCGAACCAACTTCGTGCTCCATTTACCGAATCTGTAAATAATACTGCCACCAAGAGTAGCAGAACCGCCCCATACAGTATTGGCGATATTTTTGCAATCGATTCATAATCTATAAATATAATTATGAATACTATCGGAATACAAATAACAAACCATATTAATTGCCTCTGCAAACTTGTGTCTTCTGAATCGTATGTAGCAGAAAACAGTGCTACCATTCCTATAATTGAAAGTAGAATGCAACATATAAAAATTCCCCAGTCAATGTTTTTTAATATCTTCTTTCTCATCTTTCATCCTTTTCGTATTTAATTTTATAGTTATTCTATCTTTATTTGTTATACATCCTCTTATCTTCTACCTTTTCTTTTTTTATTCCTTCTTTTACTGTTATTATGTATTACAGGCTCTTGTTTTATTTGTGTTTTTTCCTGTGCATTTTCTTCTTGCTTATTTATTTCTTTATTTGTACTAACTTCTTTATTATCTATTTTTTTATTTTCTTCGTTCTCTTGTTTTTCTTTTTCATTGTTATTAGTAGTAGAAATATGTTCTTCTTTTTGATCTTTTTTATTTTCTTCTTGCTTCTCTACATTATTAGTTTTTTCTTCTTTAATTTTAGTTTCTTCTATAGCTTTGTTCTTACTATCTGCATTATCTACTTTGTTTTCTTCACTGTTTTCTTGTTTTGGTTCTTCCTGTTTTGATTCTATTTTTTCTTTATTTCCTTGTTCTTCTTTTACTTCTTGTTTTATTTCTTTTGAATTTTCATTTTTAGTATCTTTTTTATCTTTATTATTTTTTTCTTCTATTTCTTCTTGAACCTTTTCTTTTATTTCGTCATCTATTTCACCTGTATGTTTAATGCTAACTATAGGAATATTAGCATATAAAGCTGGTGCTGCGGCAGAGCCATCCTCGTTAGTTTTATTAGTTAAATGTACATCTATTTCTCTTTCATCTACATCTATATACTTTTTAATTACTTCTATAATTTCTTGCTTCATCATTTCTAAAAAGTCTGCAGATACATTAGCTCTGTCTTGCATTAAAACAAGATGTAATCTTTCTTTAGCCATATCTTTATTATTTTCTTCTTCATCTTCTTTTTTTAGTAACTTTTTAAAGAAACCTACTACGTTTTCAAACATATTCTACCTCCACTGTTATTTATTTTCTTTTAAACAATCTCTTTAAAGCTGCAAAAAATCCTTTTTCTCTTCCTGGTATAGTTACTTCTATATCTTCCCCTAAAAGTCTCTTAGCAGTTTCCATATATGCTTTACCAGAAGGTGCTTTTCTATTAGATATAACTGGCTCTCCTTTGTTTGTTTGAGTAATTACATATTCATCATCTGGTACTACTCCTAAAAGTTCTATTGATAATAAATCCACTATATCGTCAACATCCATCATTTTACCTTTTCTTGCCATTTCTGGCCTTAATTTATTAATGATTAATTGTGGATTTTTTATTTCTGATGCTTCTAATAAACCTATTATTCTATCTGCATCTCTTATTGCTGAAATTTCTGGCATTGTAACAACTATTGCTTTATCTGCACCTATAATAGCATTTTTAAAGCCTTGTTCTATTCCTGCTGGACAGTCTATTAAAATATAGTCAAATTCTTCTTTTAGTTGATCTGTTAATTTTCTCATTTGTTCTTCTGTTATTGCACTTTTATCTCTTGTTTGGGCAGCTGGTAATAGGAATAGTTCTTGAAAACGCTTGTCTTTTATTAAAGCTTGTCTTAATTTACATTTTTCTTCTACAACATCTACAATATCGTATACAATTCTATTTTCTAGTCCCATTACAACGTCTAAATTACGAAGTCCTATATCTGTATCTACTAATACTACTTTTTTACCTTCTAATGCTAAAGCTGAACCTAAATTAGCTGTTGTAGTAGTTTTTCCTACTCCACCTTTACCAGATGTTATAACTATTACTTCTCCCATAAATCTTCCTCCTTAAGTTAGTGCTTTTATATCTCTTCTATACATAAAATTTGACACTACTATAATATATGAAAAGCTACAAAAAGTCAATGTTAGAAGCCTTATTTGCGTAAAGATTTATCGTTTTTTATTTTTAAAATTTCTCACAGAAAAAGACGAGGTAATACCTCGCCAATTTCTTTCAGAATGAAAAATTACAATATTTTATTAACAAAAAATGTAAATAAATTTATCTTTCCTTCACTTACACCGTTCTTTCTTTGTACTTCTAGCATAATTTCTTTCTTAATATTTAGTCTAGTTTTAATTTTTATTACAGCAAAAAAGCCATCACATATTTCTATCATTTCTTTGTCTTGCTCTGTTTGTTCTTGTATTGCCATACTATACGCTAATATATATCTGCATAGTTCAGCATAATTTACATTTACTGATGCTACAGAATTCAAATTATAATTAACTGCTAAATTATTTATTATGAAAAAATCTTTTGCAGTTGCATTTTGGTATTTTTCATATGTTTTTATAATCATCTCTCTTTTCTCGAAAACATTTGCCATATTCTTAAAGAAATACCAGTCTTGCTTAGAAAGTCCTTTTTCCATAAATATTCTTTCGATTTCTTTTTTAGCAAATTCAAAAGCATACATAGTAAAATTTATCTCTTTTATTTGTTCTTCATATTCATTTGGCATAAATAACATTTCTGGCATAAAATCTTTTAATTTATTTGCTATTAACTTATTAATATTTCTTTCTAATTTAACAACTTCATTTATTACAATATTCTTTTCTTCTTTTTCCAAAGATAGAAATAGTCTTATTAGTAATTCATTTTTGAGAATTATACCTGTTGCTAAATTAAAAAATCTGTTTTCTTCTAGTAGTTCTTTCCCGCGTTTTTCATTTACATCTTCTAGCAATTCTTTATAAATTTTTTCTATTTCTTTGTCTTCTTTATAGTAACCCTCTTTTATTTCTCTACCTGCTTCTTGCCAAAAAGCTCTAAAATCGCTGTCCATTTTTTTAATAATTCTACTTAAGCACCTATAAAGAGGTCTATTAGATTCCATTATTGGAACTATATTGTCACAAAATGGACGTACTGCGATATCCAATAATATTAAATAATAAAACTTAATATTATTGAGTTCTTCTTCAGTAATTGATAAATCCTTCGCTTTTTTTATAAACTCTTTTGGCATATTCATCCGTTTAAAGTTACTATATCTTGTTATATACCCCACCTTTTCGTCACTCTCTAAGTCGAATATTTCTTCTTCTATGACAAGGCCTTGGTCTATTTCTTCCTTGTGCTCTCTCATATCTTTAATAAATCTTTCGTCCAAAAGCTCATTTAAAATAAGTGTATCTACGCTTGTATATTCATCTATATTAGCTACTAAATCTTCACCCAAAAGTACAATATAAGCATTTCTTTGTAACTTGCAATACATATTAATAATTTGCTTTTGAACACTATTCATTTCATTTTTTACTACTGAAAGAAGTTGACTGTGTATCAACTTAACCTCTTTTGTAACGTGCTGGGTAAATATGTTTTTAGAAATTATTGCTACTTTAAAAGCTATTTCATTATCTTGCATAACTTCTACTAGTAATTCTTCAGGTTCAATTGGTTTTATGGAGTGTTTTAAATCTCCAAAAAGCCGGTTAAACTCATTCAATTCTTTTGGTCTTAGTGTTTTTTTAATAATCATTTTAATTCCTCCTTTTAGACCTTTTTTCTATTTTGCGTTAGCTAAAAAATTATATCATATTCCTATATTTATGTCTACTTTATTTTTCATTGTTTGTAACATATCCCATTACTTCTAAACAGTAAAAGAGGGATACAAAGATTCTTTCTTTGTATCCCTCTTTTTTATGCAAACAAATTACTAACTCCACTATCTACTACAAAAGAATAATTCATTCCAAACCCAAGAAGTCTTCCTCCTTCTGTATCTACACGTTTTTTAGATAATAGGTACTGTTCTAAAATTTCTTCTCTTGATGTTAAGCTTTCTCCTTCGTTTGCTCTCTTTTCCATAAATTGTTCTACTTTATGAAAATCCAATTCACAGCAAAATAAACTTACTGTATTATCGAAGTAGCTACCAATTGTTTTTGCAACTATTGAACGGTAAATAATTTCTACGTAATATCCTACTAAAATTACCGACTTACCTTCTTTGCTATAACTGCTGATTAAATCTTCTAAACAATTTAGCAAATACTCATCTGTTGCCCTTCCTGCATTTATTAGTACTTGCATAACTTGTCTTCTTGTTCTACATCTTTGCAGTTGTGAATTTACCCATTTCAAGCAAACCTCATCAACATCTACAACTATTGCATTAATTTGTCTTGCTAATCTATTAGCAAAAGTTGTTTTTCCGTTTAAGCTACAACCATCAACTAGTATTAAAGTTTTTGGTTTAATTGCTCCTAATATTCTTTCTTTGGCTTGCTCTTCTTTTCTTAAATCAATGGTCTGCGCCCGTCGCAATGCTACAATATACTCTGTGGCTTCTCCTATAGGTTGCTTTGCTGTATCTGTGGAAAAATATTTCCAAGCCTCTTTGTAGTTTAAACTTGTTAAGTCTGTAATCATTTTTTCCTCCTCATAAAAAACTACATTAACAGTTACATCTTTCCTATTATAGCATATTTTTTATCTTATGTCTATTTATGTTAAGCTCTTTTTTGCAGTATTTGTACTAATAATTTTACAATGGATGTTATTTTTACAGACTATATTTTACTTTTACAATTTACCATATTTGTACTAATATATTTTTGTTATAAATTCGATACATTTTGCCTGTTTTATTTTTCTGAAGTGACCATTTATTCTAAGAAAATTTCTTGACACTTACACCTTTTAAGAATATACTTTAAGTGTATATTTATACATATATACGCAAATTTACTAAAAGGAGGTAATTACATACCAATGGATAATTTAATCGAAATTAGATGGCATGGTAGAGGTGGCCAAGGTGCAAAAACAGCTTCTTTATTATTAGCTGATGCAGCTTTTAATACAGGTAAATACATACAAGGATTTCCTGAATATGGTGCCGAAAGAATGGGAGCACCAATAACAGCCTACAATAGAATTAGTACAATGCCTATTAGAATACATTGTAATATTTACAACCCAGATTATGTAGTAGTTGTTGATGATACTTTATTACATTCCGTAGATGTAACTGCAGGATTAAAAGAATCTGGAGCAATTATTATTAATACAACAAAAGATGGAGAAACTTTAAAAAAATTATTAAAAGGATATAAAGGACACATATACACAATAGATGCAAGAACAGTATCTATAGAAGCATTAGGGAAATATTTTCCTAATACACCTATGCTTGCAGCAGTTGTTAAAGTAACAGGAATTATTCCTGAAAATGACTTTTTAAATGACATGGAAGGTTCATTTAAACACAAATTTGCAAAAAAACCAGAAGTTATAGAAGGAAATATGAAAGCCTTAGAAATAGCCTTACAAAAAGTTATAAAAGTACAATAGAAGGGGATTTCGGGGACGGTCCTTAAAATCCCTATTACAAATCTTATAGAAGTATTTATAATATTAAGAAAGGAGTTTAGATAATGGATAAAACAAATATAAATAATTCAACTCCAATGGAAGATATGACAGTTGGAGGAACAATATATACAGCTGGAAACTCTCGTGAGATAAAAACTGGTGATTGGAGAAGTATGAAACCTGTATTTGATAGTGAAAAATGTAAACAATGTGGTTTATGCTTCCCTGTTTGCCCAGAAAATGCAATTCCAGTTGGAGAAGATATGAAAAGAACAGATTTTAATTACGACTATTGCAAAGGATGTGGCGTATGTGCAAAAGTTTGTCCTTTTAAAGCAATTTCAATGGTAGAGGAGGGAATTGAATAATGAGTATAAGAGAACGTTTAAGTGGTAATGAAGCTGCAGCTACAGCTATGAAACAAATAAATCCAGATGTTGTTGCTGCATTCCCTATTACACCGTCAACAGAAATACCACAATATTTTTCTACTTTTGTTAGCAATGGTTCTGTTGATACAGAATTTGTTGCAGTAGAAAGTGAGCATAGTGCAATGAGTGCATGTGTTGGAGCAGAAGCTGCTGGTTCTAGAGCTATGACTGCTACATCTTCAAATGGTTTATCTTTTATGTGGGAAATGATATATATAGCTTCATCTCTACGTTTACCAATAGTTATGTCACTTGTAAACCGTGCTGTATCTGGTCCATTAAATATTCATAATGACCATTCTGATGCAATGGGTGTTAGAGATGCTGGTTGGATAATGTTATTTTCTGAAAATAATCAAGAAGCTTATGATAACTTATTAATGGCTCACAGAATTGCAGAACATAAAGATGTATTATTACCTTTAATGGTATGCCAAGATGGGTTTATTACATCACATTCTATAGAAACAATCGACTTATTAGAAGATGATAAAGTAAAAGATTTTGTTGGAACATATAAGCCAGATCACTATTTATTAAATCATAATGAGCCTATATCTATGGGACCTTTAGATTTACAAGGATATTTATTTGAGCATAAAGCTGCTCAAGCTGAAGCTATGAAAAATGCTAAAAAAGTTATTTTAGAAGTAGCTGAAGAATTCGAAAAATTAACTGGTAGAAAATATAATTTATTTGAAGAATACAAATTGGATGATGCAGAAATTGCTATAGTTTGTATGAATTCTACAGCTGGTACTGCAAAATTTGTAGTAGATGATTTACGTAGTAAAGGCATTAAAGCAGGTCTTTTAAAAGTTCGTGTATTTAGACCTTTCCCTGCTGAAGAAATTGCAAAAGCTCTTTCTCATTTAAAAGCTGTTGCAGTTTTAGATAAAGCTGATTCTTTAAATGCCGCTGGTGGTGCATTATTTACAGATATTACATCTGGTATGTATGTAAATAATATTAATGTTCCTACTGTAAGCTATATTTATGGTATTGGTGGAAGAGATACAAAATGTGATGACATAGAAAAAGTTTATACAGACTTAGAAGACATTGTAAAAACAGGAAAAATAGATAATCCATATAGATATTTAGGATTAAGAACGAAAGGAGCTGAATAATAATGGCATATAATTTAAAAGAAGTAGTTGCAACAAAACCTTCACGTTTTTCAGAAGGTCACAAAATGTGTGCAGGATGTGGAGCTCCACCAGTTGCTAGAATGATTCTACGTGCTGTAAAACCTGAAGACCATGCTGTAATCGCTGGTGCTACTGGTTGTATGGAAGTTTCTACATTTACTTACCCATATACATCATGGACAGATTCTTTTATTCATACAGCTTTTGAAAATGCAGGAAGTACTTTGTCTGGTGTAGAAGCTGCATATAAGGCTTTAAAAAGACAAGGTAAATTAGAAGACGATAAACATACTAAATTTATTGCTTTCGGTGGAGATGGTGGAACTTATGATATAGGTTTACAATCACTTTCTGGTGCTATGGAAAGAGGTCATGATATGTTGTATGTATGTTATGATAATGGCGCATACATGAACACAGGTATTCAACGTTCTTCTGCAACACCAAAATATGCAGATACAACAACTTCACCTGCTGGAACAGTAGTCCCTGGTAAGTCACAAGCAAGAAAAGATTTAGCAAAAATAATGGTTGCTCATCATCTACCTTATGTTGCACAAACAATTGCAATGAATAACTTTAAAGATTTATACGAAAAAGCTGAAAAAGCAATATATACAGAAGGTCCAACATTTTTAAATGTATTAGCACCTTGCCCAAGAGGATGGGGATACCCAACAGAAGATTTAATGCAAATTAACAAATTAGCAGCAGATACATGTTATTGGCCATTATACGAAGTTGTAGATGGAAAATATAAAATAACATATAAACCTGCAAAAAAACTTCCTATAGAAGAATTCTTAAAACCACAAAAACGCTTTAGACATATGTTTAAACCTGGTAATGAATGGATGATAGAAGACTTCCAAAAAATTGTAGACAGTAGATGGGAAGAATTACTATTGTTAGAAGAATTAACAAACAAAGAATAATATAAGTAGGGATTTTGGGGACGTACCTTAAAATCCCTATATTTCTTTCATATTCAGCTCTTACTATTAAGTTTATATTACATTTTCTTTTTTACGTATTCATTGATTTACTTTATGTATAAATTCAAATCCTTTTTTCGTAATCTTATATACAGTTACAGTTCTCCCTGTATATTCACATATTTTCTTTGCTGTTTCTTCCACAAATCCCAACTTTTCTAACTCTGTTAATCTAGGCGCCGCAACATTGCGTTCATCGGTACTTGCCAAATTTAAATTATACAATTCCACAGCAATCTCTTTCGCAGACTTATTCCCCAAACATAATCTTTGTAATATTTGCATATATCTTATTTGCTTATTAGGCTTAATTTGTTCATAACTCATTCTTCTAGTTATCCATGTCATTTTCATTTGTATAACTCCTCTTATAGGGATTTCAGGGACGTTCTTTTTTGCCCTATATATCAATGTACTTTTTTAGTCATTCTGCTTTATTAAATTTTCTTGATTTCTGAAAATCCATATATATTAATGAACTTAAGTATATCACAAAAAAGATTTTGCTTTCTATTCTTTCCATATGGCATATGCAATTATTATACTAATCTTTTTTTAATTTTCTTTCTATTAGAGTTATTCTATTTTTACCAATTCCTAATATAGCACATATATTTTTGTTACTTACCCTATGGTTTATATTCAAATGTTCCTTCAACTCTATTATTAATTTATTTGACTGTTTTATTTGCTTCATTGTTGTACCCTTTTTATTGCAAAATTCGTTAATCATATCCTCTACGTCCTTTTTATCTATAATATTATTTTGTAAATCTTCCTCTATAAAATTACCATTTTCTTCTGTATCAGCTTCTGCATACATATAATAAAAATTCTCTCCGAATACAGATTTTAATATTTCAGCTTGCATCTTTCCATTCATAATTGCATTGTATGATGAATATTTATAATTTTTAGGCAAGCTTACAATTCCAGCTTTTACAGGATTCTTATGAATATAATGCATACACTGTAATAAGTGTTTTTCATTTTTTATGATTTGTGAATAATATCTAGTAGCAAAAACGTATCCTTCCCTTTCTTCTTTCGCATTATAAAAAATAGCATATGCTGTGTTCAGTTTTTTCATGAATTTCTCCAATATTTTTATATCTTCCATATACATTAATATATGTGCATGGTTGTCCATAACACAATATGATATTAATTGGATACCATTCTCTAACTTTTGTTTTAGCAAAGAAATATATTTATCTTTATATTCTTTTTTATAAAATATAAATTCTCTTGTTACTCCCTTTGTTACAATGTGAATAAAATTAGATTTAATACTTTCTCTTGATGTTCTTGGCATTTTACCTCCTTAAATTTAATTTGTTCTTGATTAATTTTAGATTTTTAATTTATAACTATGAATTAATTTTTTAGATAACAATTTATGTTTAGAAAAAAAAACAGGGATTTTAAGGTACGTCCCCAAAATCCCCCTCACACTATATATATTATTCTTCCTCTGGCGCTTCAACTGGGCAAACTCCTGCACATGAACCACAAGAAATACATACTTCTGGATCTATTACAAATTTATCATCTCCTTGTGATATGCATCCTACTGGGCATTCTGCTGCACAAGCTCCACAACTTATACATTTATCTGTTATTTTATATGCCATGTTCTTCACCACCTTTCATTGCTACGTTTTTTACATATCATCATCTACTAGGATATCATCCTTTGCTAATTTTTCAAGTTCTTCTAGTTCTTTTTTGTTTTCTTTTTCCTCTAAATCTATCTCTTCTGTTTCGCTTTCTTTTATTAGTTTTACTTCTTCTGCTTTATATTTTTTGTAATGATATCCATCATCATCTTCAAATTTTACTCTTACATTTTCTTTTAATATTTCTACATTATCTATTACACCTTCACCGTCTAATGTTCCTACAATAGAGCCCACTTTTGGTAAACGTTGTAGCTTATCTTCGTATGCTTCTTGCTCATACTTTAAGCAACACATTAGTCTTCCACATAAACCAGATATTTTAGAAGGGTTTAAAGACATATTTTGCTCTTTTGCCATTTTTATAGAAACAGCATCAAAATTATTTAGAAAACTACAACAACATAGCTCTCTTCCACATATTCCATTTCCACCCATTCTTCTAACTTCATCTCTTACACCTATTTGTCTAAGCTCTATTCTTGTTTTGAATATGGCTGCTAAATCTTTTACCAATTCCCTAAAGTCAATTCTTCCATCTGCTGTAAAATAAAATAATATTTTAGTTCTGTCAAACTTATATTCTACATCTATAAGCTTCATTGGTAATTTATGTTTCTTTATTTTCTCTATTGCAATATTAAAAGCCTCGCGTTCTTTTGCTTTGTTTTCTTCGTTTTGCCTTATATCTTTTTTATTTGCTAGTCTTATTACTTTTCTAAGTGGTTCTACTATTTTTTCATCCGGCATTAATTTATTTGCCATAGCTATTTTGGCAAATTCTTCACCATTTGCAGTATCTGCTATAACCATATCTTGTAGGTTAAGTTTTAAACCTGCAGGATCAAAAAAATATATTTTACCTGGTTTCTTAAATTTAATACCTACTACTTCTTTCACTATTAATCTCCTTCCACATATTCATTAATAGATAGTCTATAGACATATCATAATTACTATTTGCTCTTAATCTTTTTTTAACTTCTTCTACTATAAAAATACATTTTGCGTATTTAAAAGAATCTTTTGTGTTTTTCTTAATTTTTATATCTAATATAATATTTATATAATCTAAAATATTATAAATATCATCTTTGCTTTCATATATAGCACTTGCTGAATTTATAAAATTCACCAAATTTTCTTTATCTATTATATCAAATATTTTATTTATTTGCTCGTATTCTGACGAATTTTCTTTAATTAATAGTGCTTTTTTTATACTTCCACTTGCTGCATCTAAAAAAGAATCATTTATATCGCTAACTTCAAATCTCTCTTCTAAAATCTTTTTTATATCACTATTTTCTAGTTTATTAAAATATATTTTCATACATCTAGATTTTATTGTATTTAAAATTTTGTTTTCATTTGATGTTATTAAAATTATAACTATATACTCTGGTGGTTCTTCTAACGTTTTTAATAAACAATTTTGAGCTTCTGTTGTCATAAGATCTGCATCGTTAATTAAATATATTTTATAGTCTGAATTAAGTGGTTTTTCTGCAATTTTAACTTGCATATTTCTTATTTGCTCTATTTTTATTGCAACTTCTTCTTCATTTATGATAGTAAAATTTACATTATTCTTTGTATTAAATTCTACACATGGTTTACAGGTATCACATGGCTTTTCGTCTTCAGAATTGCACAAAACTGCCTTAGCAAACTCTTTGCCTAAAGTTTGCTTTCCAATACCTTCTTCTCCTATAAATAAATAACTATGTAATATATTTTTTGTTTTTATATTATTTTCTAATATTTTCTTTATGCTTTCATGACCTACAATATTTTTAAACAAGTATATTCCTCCTAATCTTCTACTTTTCCAAACTTATTTAATGGCCAAAATCTAAGTAATACATTTCCCTCTATTTTTTCTAATGGTATACAACCAAAAGCTCTACAGTCCACACTAGAATTTCTATTATCTCCCATTGCAAACACTGTGTTTTCTGGCACTACAATATCATAAAATATTCCTTCCGAATTATCTGTAACAATTCCTGGTTGCAAATAATCTTCTTCTAATTCTTCTTCGTTTACATATACTTTGCCATCTTTTATTTGTATATGTTCACCTGGTAAACCTATAACTCTTTTTATATAACTTACTTTTCCTATTTCTAATACATTATATTTAAAACTATCTAAAAAGCTTTTTTCACTATATTCATAAACTGCTACTGGGTTAGAAAGATCTGTATCTTCCTCTGTTCTATATGTATTTGATGGTGCCTCGAAAGTAATTATATCTCCTCTTTCAGGCATCTTTTTTAGCGTTCTTCCTAATCTATTTAAAATTAATCTTTGATTTTCTTCTAATGTAGGATACATTGACTTTTGCTTTACTACTGTTGGTGTTAATACAAAGTATTTTATTAGTAAAGCTAATATAACTGCAATTACAATACAAATAACCCAACTTACTATTTCTTTAATTATTTTTTGTTTCCTGGTTATTTGGCTTCCTACTGTTTTTTCCCTCATTTAATTTTTCTTCCTCCTTTAGGATAAATTTATTATTAGTTTTTGTAGGGATTCTTATTACAACTTCTGTTCCTTCGTTTAATTTACTTTTAATATCTATAGTTCCGTTATTTCTGTCTAAAATTTCTTTTGCTATGGATAGTCCTAAACCTGTTCCACCCATTTCTCTTGTTCTAGCTTTGTCCACCCTATAAAATCTTTCAAAAATTCTTTCTAAATCCTCTTCTGGTATTCCCATTCCTGTATCTATACATTTAATATAAGCATCATTATATACAAAACCTACATATATATTAATAGTACCTTTTTCATTAGTATATTTTATACTATTTGACAATATGTTTATTATAACTCTTTCTATTCCATCTTTTTCTGCATATACAGGTGGAACATTTGCTGTAACTAAGCAGTTTACTTTAAGTTGCTTTTTATCTATTTCTATTTGAAGCTTCTCTTGGCACTTTTTAGCAAGCTCACCCAAATCGAATTCTTCTTTTACTATATTTGTTTTATTATTATCAAACCTTGAAAGTGATAATAAATCTGTTACCAATTTAGACATTCTTTTTGCTTCTGAAGATATTACGCCTAAAAACTTAGTTTCTATTTCTTTGTCATGCTCTGTTTCTAATAAAGTATCTGCATATCCCATAATTGATGTAATAGGTGTTTTAAGTTCGTGAGAAACATCTGCCACAAATTCTTTTCTCATATTATCTAGTTTTACATGTTCTGTTATATCTTGTATAAGTACCATTACACCAGATGGCCTATCTTTTTCATCTTTTAAAATCTCAAATGCTAAATTTAAATATTTATCTTTTACTTTAACTTTTTGCTCAGATGATGTCCAATCTTCTAAGTAAATAATTTTTTCCATATTTATATTTAAATTTACATTTTTAAATATTGTTTCAAAATTTGTTTCTTCATCCATAATAGATAAAGCTCTTGTTGCAGCTGGGTTTATAAGTATAACTTTTCCTTCCATATTAAACGCAATTATACCATCACTCATATGAATAAGTATTGTTTCCATTTGCTTTTTTTGTGTAGATATTTCAGATAGATTTTCTTGAAGTTTTGTTGTCATTTCTTCAAATGTATCTGCTAAATTATCTATTTCATTTCTACTTCTTATATGTTTACTTTTTTCTTTTGATGTTAATTTTTCTGCATTCTTTATTAATTTATCTATTGGCTTTACTACTGTTTTAGAAAGAAATATTCCTACTATAATACTTATTACTCCTAAAACTAATAGTGAAATCATGAGTATTAATTTTACATTACTTATATTTATGTTTATAACATCTGTAACTTCTGCAGTATTAATAGCTACATTTATAGCTTCTAATGAATTTGTAAAAAAGAAACCTAAACCAATAATTGTAAACATACCCAATATAAAAAATATTAAAACTATTTTTAATTGTATATTCTTTATCATTTATTACTCCTTACTAAATACTTAAATATTTTAGCAAATATATATCGCATTTACAATAATTCTACTATGCTAAAATACTTTATTATTTAATTTTTGCAAACTTATATTAATTATAATAAAATCGCCAGTAAAATAGACTAAATACTGTATATTTTAACCGACGATTTTAATTTTTTGTTTTAGCAACTTATTTAAATTTTATTTATCACCTGTGGCTATATAATAACCTACTCCTCTTTTTGTTATTAAAATTTTGGGGTTAGATGTATCTTCTTCTATTTTTTCTCTAATTCTTCTTACAGTAACATCTACAGTTCTTATGTCACCATAATATTCATATCCCCATACTTTTTCTAATAAAGTTTCCCTTGTTACAACTTGTCCTAATTGATTTGCTAAATATTTTAATACTTCAAATTCTCTTAATGTTAAGTCAACAACTTTATTCTTTACTCTAGTTTCGAATTTATCTATATCCAATTGTAAATTTCCTACAACAATTTTATTAGTATTTGCTTCTATTTTGCCTTCTTCGTAGCTACCTTTTCCTTTTCTTAGGTTAGCCTTTATTCTTGCCATTAATTCCCTTATGCTAAAAGGTTTTGTAATATAATCATCTGCTCCTAATTCTAATCCTAATATTTTGTCTATTTCTTCACCTTTTGCACTTAACATTATAATTGGAACATTTAAATTATGTCTTATTCTTTTGCATACAGATAACCCATCCATTTTAGGTATCATAATATCTAATAATATTAAGTCAGGTGTATTATTTAAAGCAATGTCTACTGCTTTTTCTCCATCTGTTGCCTCTAATGTGTTATATCCTTCTTTTTCTAAATTATATACTAACATATCAATTATTGGTTGTTCGTCATCCACAATTAATATTGTTTTTTTCTCGTTACTTACTTCGCCTTCCACAAATGTTCCACCTCTCCTATAATATTCATACATATTTTATATCACAATCTTAAAGTTTGTACAAGTATTTAAGTAATTTTTCTATAATAAGCTTGCTGCCCCTATTATTCCTGCATCATTGCTTAGTGTTGCAAGCACTATATTTACATCTTTTCTTGGATTAAATAATAATTTTTTATCTTGAATTTCCTTTTTTAATTTCGGAATAATTAAGTCACCTATAAATACAAAACTTCCCCCAATACATACAACTTCTGGCTCGAATATATTTATTAAATTAGATATTCCTATTGCTAAATACTCTACATATTCTTTTATTAAAGGTCTTATTCTTAAATCATCTATATGTTTTCTAATCTCGTTTACAATATTTGCACCTGTATCATTTTTATCTAATTCTAAAGTTTCTATAATTTCTCTTTTTAATGTTTTCATAGAGCAATATTTTTCGAAACATCCTTTGCTTCCACATCTACATTCTCTTCCATCTTTATCAATTATCATGTGTCCAAATTCCATTCCAGATTTGTACCTTGGTTCTACTAATTTATTATTTATAAATGCTGCTCCTCCTATTCCTGTTCCTAAACACAAATATATATTATCTTGCACAAATTTTGTACTTCCATACATACTTTCTGCAATTCCTGCGCATTTTGCATCATTTTTTATTTTTACTTCTAAATTAAATTCTTTTTTAATAGTTTTAGCTATATCTAATTTTTCTAATCCTAAGTTAACTACATTATATATACAATTATTTTCTATTGTACCTGGTGATGCAATTCCTACATAGCCAATTTCATTAGCTTCTATATCTTGTTCTTTTAAAATTTGCTTTATAAAATTTATTATAGTATTTGTTATCATCTTTTCTATATTCTTTTTATCTTTTTCTGTTATATCTACTTCTTTTTTGTTTATTATCTTTCCACTTGACCCTACAAGTCCTACACCTACATGACTTCCACCTATATCTATTCCTATATTCATATATCTCTGCTCCTTTTTATTAACATTTTTTTAGGCATATACAACTAGTGTATATGCCTTTTCTTTAGTTTACTTCTTGAACTTTTAAACTTTTAGTATCTACTTTAACAATATATTTATCTCCACTATTTGTTACATACTCTACAGAACTTCCGTCTGCACCCTCTTTAAAATTTGAAGACTTATCTATTGTTTTTACTACTGCATCTATAACATCTGGATTTGTATTAGTTTGTACTAAACCATTAACATTCATTTGCTCTCTATCTTTTTCTACTACTTTTAATGCCATAGTTACTATATCTTTTGCATATGCTTTATCTCTTTCAGCTTCTAAAGCATTATCTTTACCTTTTAATCCATCTTGACCAAATACTAAATATACTATAACTCCTGCTAAACATAGTAATATAATTATTGTAATTATTAAAACAACTAATGTTATTCCTTTTTCTTCTTTTACTTTATTTAACATATAAACGTCTCCCTTCTTTTGTATATATATTGTGCGTAGCACTTTTACTGTTTTTATATACCAATATTTTATATGTTTATGTAAAAAAGTCAAGGTGTTTAATTTAAACATAATATTAATGTAATATTATCGTAATATAGCTGTTTTTATTTTCTTTTTAGCATTGCTATAAAAAATCCATCATGTTTTTCGCTTGGCAAAAATTGCACCATATTGTTTTTTGTTATTTTATAAAATTCTTTAGGAATTTTTTCTTCTATATTTATAGTTATAAAATTATCTTCTTGTAAAAATTTATTTATTATTAGCTCATTTTCTTCTTTTAGCATACTACATGTAGAATATACTAAAACTCCGTCCTTTTTTAAATAATTTGCACATGTTTTTAATATTTTGTATTGAATATCAGCAATTTCGTTAATATCTTTTTCTTTTCTGTTCCATTTTATATCTGGCTTTCTTCTAATTACTCCTAAACCAAGGCATGGTACATCTAGTAATATTTTATCAAATTTATTTTTTAATTCTTCTTTTAAAATAGTTGCATCATTTACTTGTGTTTCTATAATATTTATACCAAGCCTTTTAGCATTTTGCTTAACTTGCTTTAATCTTTCTTCGTAAATATCCCATGCTATAATTTTACCTTCATTTTGCATTAATTCTGCTAAATATGTTGTCTTTCCGCCAGGAGCACTACACGCATCTAGTACAATATCTCCTTTTTTGGGGCTTAAAACAAAACTACTTAAACCTGCTGCTTCATCTTGAAGAGTTATATATCCTTCCTCATATTCTTTTGTCTTAATAATATTTTTAGTTTTTGTAACTACTCTAAAATCTTCTAAAATTCCTTTATCCCCTATTCCTATTTTCTCTTTTAAACTATTTAGTCTTACAGACATATTTGGTCTTAAGTTTAAATTCTTACAAATTTCTTCTGTTTTATTTTCACCATATTCAGAAAAAAACTTTTTTACCATCCATTCTGGAATAGAATATTTTAAACTAATTTTAGTTATACTATCTGTTATATTATCAATTTCTGCATAATCTTCTTTACTTATTTTTCTTAAAATTGCATTTACAAAATTTGCAGATTTAAAATTATATTTTTTGCATAAATTAACACTTTCATTTACTGCTGCAGATTTTGGTACTTTATCTAAAAAGATTATTTGGTAACTTCCTAAGTATAGTATGTTCTTTACCCAATCTGACATTTTCTTTATTTTTGTTTTTGAATATTTTTGAATTATTTGTTCCAATGTTAATTTCCAAGTTATAACACCATATACTAATTCAGAAATAAAGTTAATGTCCAAATTACTTAACTTATCTCTGTTCTCATTAATATATTTATCTAAAACAATGTTTGAATATGCTTGTTTTGCATTTACTTCATATATTATTTTTAATGCAATATTTCGTGCAAAATCTATTTTCATAAAGTATTTTTCCTTTCCTTTTATAACTTTATACATTATACCATTTTCCTGTATAAAATTAAATTAATTGTAAAAAATATTACTAATTTTATTTATAGGAGGTATTACTAAATGACTGTTGAAAAACATATTCGTGTTAGAGGATCTTCTAATATATCTTGGAAAGATGCTATAGTACAAACTATTAACGAAGCTTCTAAAACGATAAATTATATATCAGAAGTTAAAGTTATAGATCAAACTGCAAATATTCAAGATGGAAAAATTGTAGAATATTTTGCTGAAATCGAACTTACTTTTTTTATTGATCATTCAAATGAATAGAAAGGAGTTTTTATGCAACCTATAGAAACGCAAAAAAAATATCAAGAATATGTAGATAAAAAATCTCCCAATTCACCTATATTAAAAAATTGTTTTAACGCATTTTGGGTAGGAGGTTTAATTTGTACCTTTGGACAAATTATTCTACTTATCTGCAAAGCACGCGGTTTAGATGATGCAACATCTGGAACTATTGCTTCTATTATTTTAATTGGCCTTAGTGCTTTCTTAACTGGTTTAAATATATTTAACAAAATAGGTAAATTTGCAGGTGCTGGTTCTTTAGTTCCTATTACTGGTTTTGCTAATTCAATTGTTGCACCCTCTATAGAATATAAATCTGAAGGTTATGTTATGGGAGTTGGTAGTAAAATGTTTACTATTGCTGGTCCTGTCTTGGTTTTTGGTATTTGTAGTTCTATCCTTGTTGGAATTATATACCTTATTTTTAATACTCAAGGTATTACTTTAGCATAAGGAGATGATTTTTTGGAAAAGTTAGGAAAACAAACTATAAAATTCACAAATCTTCCAACAATACTAGATACCGCATGTATTGTTGGTCCAAAAGAAGCAGAAGGACCTCTTGCTAAATATTTTGATAAATGTTTAGATGATGAATTCTGGGGAGAAAAAACTTGGGAAAAGGCTGAAAGTAAAATTTTAAAGGAAACTTTTTATTCTGCAATAAAAAAATCAAATCTTCCCGCTTCTAGTATAGATTATTGTTTTGCAGGTGATTTATTAAACCAGTGTATATCTTCTAGTTTTGGACTTCGTGATTTAAATATTCCTTTTATAGGTATTTTTGGTGCTTGCTCTACTTTTGTTGAAGGTTTAGGTGTGGGCTCTATCTTTATAGATAGTGGTGCTGCTAATAATGTTATTTGTGGTGCCTCTAGTCATTTTTGTAGCGCTGAAAAGCAATTTAGGTTTCCATTAGAGCTAGGAAATCAAAGGCCACAATCTTCCCAATGGACTGTTACTGGCGCTGGCTCTGCAATTTTATCTTCTAGTGGTAGTGGTCCTTTTATAACACACTTTACTCCTGGAAAAATTATAGATATGGGTATTAAAGATGGCAATAATATGGGAGCTGCAATGGCACCTGCTGCATTGGATACCTTAATTACACACTTAACCGATACAGGTAGAAAACCTAGTTATTATGACGCAATAATAACTGGTGACTTAGGTCATGTGGGAAAAGAAATATTAATAGAACTCGCACAAACCAAAGGTTATAACATAAAGTCTAATTATAATGATTGTGGTGTTTTAATTTTTGATAAAGAAACACAAGATACTCATTCCGGTGGAAGTGGTTGTGCTTGTTGCGGTACAGTTTTTTCTGGTTATTTATTTAATATGTTACAAACAAAAAAATATAAAAAAATATTATTAATAGCCACCGGAGCCTTAATGAATGCTACATCTTCACAACAAGGTGAAAGTATTCCTGGTATTGCCCATGCTATTAGTATCGAAATATAAAGCATAACTTTTAAAGAGATTTGCAGTATAAAAAGTTGCATATGCAGTTAATTTTGCTGTATAAATCGTAATTATTGGAGGAGATTTTATGAGTAATATAGATTGGATGGCAGTTTTTGAATGGAGCTCATTATTAAAGGCTTTTGTTGTTGGAGGCTTAATATGTGTAATTGGACAAATTTTAATAGACAAAACTAAATTAACTCCTGCAAGAATTCTTGTTTCTTTTGTAACACTTGGTGTTATTTTAGGCGGGCTTGGTATATACAAATATTTAGTAGATTTTGCAGGTGCTGGTGCTACCGTTCCTCTTACTGGTTTTGGTTATAATTTAGCAAAAGGCGCAATAGAAGGTGTTAAAACTTCTGGACTTTTAGGTGCTTTTACTGGTGGTATAAAAAATGCTGCTGGTGGAATTGCTGCTGCAATTTTCTTTGGTTATTTAGCTTCACTTATTGCCAAGCCAAAAATGAAAAAGCAATAAAGAATACTCTTTATTGCTTTTTTATAAGTTATATTTTGTTATTAAGCATTTGCGTTTAATATTTTTATTTTAAAATCTTTAAAAATGCTAATTGACTTAATACATTCCTTAAATCTTCTGATAATTTAAAGTTTTTATATATTTTATCATGTACTATGTCTTGTGCTATTTTCATTCTTTTAGTTTTTATTTGTATTTCTAGAGGAATATTTTTCTCTACAAAATAATTTAAATGAATACTTTGATATCCATTTTTAGGATTTTTTATATAATCTTCTTCTATACAATTTCCAAATGTATTTTTTAATTTATTTCTAATTTTATATACATCTTCTATTTTGTCTGTAATTAGCATATATCCTATAAAATCACTTATCTGGTTTGCAAATGCAAAATTTCTTACTTGCATTTTTTGTAATGCAGATTCTTTATCTTTGACTCTTGCTAAAACTTCTACATTACTATTTCCAATTATATCGTTTATCTTATTTAAGTATTTATTACATATATTATTTTCGTTTATATAATCTATAATAGATACTACTTTTTGGTCTTCAGACATAAAATATTCCTCCTTTCTTAATATATAATATGAATTTTTATTAATTTCTTGTTAAAAATTAATAAAAAATTTTAGCACATAAAAATACTAGTTTAAAAAACTAGTATTTTAGAACTTTTTTAAATTATGCTTTTTTTGCGATTTCTGCAATTTCTGTAAATGCTTTTGGATCTGTTATAGCTATATCTGCTAACATTTTTCTGTTTATTGTTACATTAGCTTTCTTTAATCCTGCTATTAATTTGCTGTAAGAAATTCCATTCATTCTTGCAGCAGCATTTATTCTTGCTATCCATAATTTTCTAAAATTACTCTTTTTATCTTTTCTAGCTATATAAGCATACATTCCAGATTTCATAACAGCTTGTTTAGCCATTCTGAATCTATATCTTTTTGCTCCAAAATATCCTTTTGCTTGTTTTAATACTTTTTTATGTTTTTTACGAGTAATTCTTGCTGTTTTTACTCTTGCCATTTTCTATTCCTCCTTATTCTTCGTTCTTCTTATTAACCATAAGGTAATAATTTTTTGATTCCTTCTACACATGTTTTGTCTGCATAAGAATTTTGTTTTCTAGACATTTTTTGTCTGCTTGTTTTTGTAGATAATCTGTGTCTTGAATTTGCGGATGTTCTTTTTACTTTTCCTTTTGCTGTAAATCCATATCTTTTGCTTGCAGCTTTATTTGTTTTTAATTTTGGCATTTTAATTGCTCCTTTCTATTTATGCTTTTTTTGATAAAATTACAAACATATTTCTACCTTCTAATAAAGGTTTCTTTTCTGGAGTTGCTATATCTTTTAATTCTTCTATAAATTTATTGATAACTGCTTCTCCTAATTTAACATTGTTAACTTCTCTTCCTCTAAATCTAACTGTAATTTTTACTTTTGCTCCATCTTCTATGAATTTTCTTACATTTTTAGATTTAAAGCTGAAGTCGTGTTCTTCTATATTAGGTGTTACTCTTATTTCTTTTAATTCAAATACTTTTTGTTTTTTCTTTGCCTCTTTTTCCCTTTTTGCTTGTTCGAATTTGTATTTACCATAATTCATAATTTTGCAAACAGGTGGCACAGTATTTGGAGAAACTAAAGCTACATCCAAATTCTTTTCTGAAGCTATTCTTAATGCTTCATTAAGTGACATTACTCCTAATTTTTCGCCATTTTCATCTATTAAGTTTACTTCTTTGGCTCTTATTTTTTCGTTAATAGGTAAATCTTGTTTTATTATAAAACACCTCCATATATTTTGCTTATAAATAAGCAATAAAAAAATGAATTAACTTAAAGACGCAAGTTAACCCACTAAAATAATTATATACTATATATATTAAATTATTTTACCTTTCTATCTGTATAGATAAGGTGGAAGTGGTTACCTTCTTCTTTAATCGCTTATATATAATATCATCTATTTTTTATATTGTCAATACTTAATTGCTATTTTTCTGTTTCTCTTTGGTATTCTTCACCAGATTTAAATAAAAATTTCTTTATAGTTTGCCATATAATTTGGAATTTATTTTTTCTTTCTATTGGCAAGTCTACAATTTCTTCATCATCAGCTAATAAATTTTCATTTTCTAATTCGTTATATTTATTTTCTAATTTATTCATTGTTTTTATATAATATTCATTAAATTCATCTTTTCCTTCTACATAGCCTACTAAATCTTTGTAGTTATATAATGCTCTTCTATAATTTTCTACTTCTTCTAAATTTGTAATTCTATCAAAAGATGTATCAAAATAAGAATTCATTATTAAGTTTTGTGAATCCATAAATGTTTTCTGAATGTCATTTTTTATTTTAACTCTTTTTTTATTCATTGATGAATTTAAATTATCTGTAATTTCTATTTTATTATTTAATTTTAATAATTCTTCCTCTAATTTTAATATTTTATCAAAATTCTTTTCTAAAGAATAAAACGTTTCTTCTGTTGTTTTTTCTATAAAGTTTTCTTTAAAGTTATCATTACTATTAAATACACTATCAAAAAGAGCGTCTTCTCCTGTTACATATGCCATTTGTGCAATTAAATTACATATTAAAGGATAGCAAGTAGGGCTTATTGTATCAAACGAAATTCCATAATACTTCACATTATCTTTTGGCTCCTTAGTTGCTTTTGCTGTGGCATATTGTACCGCTGCTTCATTTAGTGCCAATCCATGAACTTTATATTGTGTTAAATCACACAAGCCTAATCTTAGTAAAAAACCTGCTTTATCTTTTCTTTCTTGTAAATAGTGAATACATTCATGTATAGCATAATCTTCTACTTTTTCTAATGGTACTTCGCAGTTAAAATATATTGATGTATTTTTATAAAAATAATTAGCTTCCGAAAATCCCTTTGGAACTTCTGCATAATACATTTTTATTTGTGAAAGCCTTATAAATATTTCTCCTAATTTAAAGTCCATATTAGGAAACGCAGCCACAATTTTTTGAGCTACATTCTTAGCTATTGTATTAACTTTTATTTTATCAAGTTCTTCTACAACTTTGATTCCTTCTTTTTTTAAGTTTGACTCTATCCCCATATGCTTTTCTCCTAATACACTTATAGATAATTATATTATACTATATATAATTTAAAGTTCTATAACATTCTCTTTAAAAAAGCATTACAGCTATGTTACAAAACATAACTGTAATGTTCATTATTAACCCATACATATATTTTATAGTTTAATTTATTCCAATTTTTTTATAGTATTTACGCAATTACTATGTTATATATTTTATTTTTAACATATATTTCTTTTATAATTTTTTTATCTTCTATTTGGCTTGCAACTGCTTCTTTTGCTTTTTGTTTTACTATTTCTTCATCTTCATCTTTTTTAATAGTAATTGTTGCCTTAACTTTGCCTTTTATCTGAACTGGAATTTCTATTTCATCTTCTACTGTTTTTGCTTCATCATATTTTGGCCATTCTTTATATGCTAAATCTTCTTTACCACCAATTATCTTATATAATTCTTCTGTCATATGTGGTGCGAATGGATTTAATAATTGTAAAAATGTAGTAAATTCTGCTTTGTTAATTTGTTTTTCTTTGTAAAATTCATTTACCATTGTCATAAATGTAGCAATAGATGTATTAAATTTCATTTCTTCTATATCCATAGAAATCTTCTTTATTGCTTTATTAATCATTTTTTCGAATTTTTCTGAATACTTATCTCCTTCTACCAAGAAGTCTTGCATATTCCAAACTCTATCTAGGAATTTCATACATCCTCTAATACTTTCCATTGACCATGGAGCTGTTTGGTCGAAAGGTCCCATAAACATTTCGTAAACTCTAAACGCATCTGCCCCAAAGTCTTCTACTATTTCGTCTGGATTTATTACATTTCCTTTAGATTTAGACATTTTTTCTCCATTGCTTCCTAATATCATTCCATGCGATGTACGTTTTGCATATGGTTCTTTAGTTGGTACAACTCCGATATCATATAAAAATTTATGCCAAAATCTTGAATATAATAAATGTAAAGTAGTATGTTCCATTCCACCATTATACCAATCTACTGGTGACCAATATTCTAATGCTTCTTTTGAGGCTAACTCATTATTATTATGTGGATCCATATATCTTAAGTAATACCATGAAGATCCTGCCCACTGTGGCATTGTGTCTGTTTCTCTTCTTGCTTTTCCATGGCAACATGGGCAAGTTGTATTTATCCATTCTTCATGCTTTGAAAGTGGTGACTCTCCATTTTCTCCTGGTTCATAATCTTCTACATCTGGTAATTTTAAAGGTAATTCCTCTTCTGGAATTGGAACCCATCCACATTTATCGCAATATACCATAGGTATTGGTTCTCCCCAATAACGTTGTCTAGAAAATACCCAATCACGAAGTTTATAATTTATTTTTCTTTCTCCTAAATTATTTTTCTCTATGTATTCTATTGCTTTATTTATTGCTTCTTTAGATTCTAATCCATTTAAAAATTCTGAATTTATTGCTATTCCATTATTTACATCTGTAAGTGGTTCTGTTATTTCTTCTAGAATTTGTTTATTTGTTTTTTCTACTATAACTTGTTTAATTGGTAAATTGAATTTCTTTGCAAATTCGAAATCTCTTGCATCATGTGCAGGAACAGCCATAATAGCACCTGTTCCATATGTTATTAATACATAATCTGAAATCCAAATTGGTATTTCCTCATTAGTTAATGGGTTTACTGCTTTTATTCCTTTTATTTCTACACCTGTTTTTTCTTTGTTTAGCTCTGCTCTTTCAAAATCTGATTTTAATGATGCTTTTCTTTTATATTCTTCTACTTCTTCAAGGTTTGTTATTTTGTCTTTATATTTTTTTATAATTTCATGCTCTGGTGCTACAACCATATATGTTGCTCCAAATATTGTATCTGGTCTAGTTGTATAAATTAGAAGTTTGTCGTCTTCTCCACTTATTTTAAAATTAACTTCTGCACCTTCGCTTCTTCCAATCCAATTTATTTGTTGTGCTTTTATTTTTTCTAAGAAATTAACATCATCTAAATCATCTATCAGCCTTTGTGCATATTCTGTAATTTTTAGCATCCATTGACTTTTTTCTTTTTGTACAACAGGACTTCCACATCTTTCGCAAACTCCGTTTACAACTTCTTCGTTTGCTAGTCCTACTTTACAGCCTGTACAAAAGTTTATTGGCATAGTCGTTTTATAGGCTAAGCCATGTTTATATAATTGTATAAAAATCCATTGTGTCCATTTATAATAATTAGGATCTGTTGTGTTTACTTCTCTTGACCAATCAAAAGAAAAACCTATAGATTTTAATTGTTCTTTAAAATGATTTATATTTTTCTCTGTTGTTATTTTAGGATGAACATGATTTTTTATTGCATAGTTTTCTGCTGGAAGTCCAAATGCGTCAAACCCAATAGGAAATAACACGTTATACCCTTGCATTCTTCTTTTTCTAGCTATTATGTCTAGCGCTGTATAGCTTCTTGGGTGTCCAACATGTAATCCTTGACCAGATGGATAAGGAAATTCTATTAGTCCAAACCATTTTTCTTTTGAATAATCGTTTTTTGCATTAAAGGTACCTTCTGTATACCACTTGTTTTGCCATTTTTTCTCTACCTCTTTATAATTGTACATAAACTTCATCCCTTCATTATTTTTGTTTGCCAAATTATATATCAAAAAATGTAAAAAGTAAATATTTTATTTTAGTGCTTGCTATGCTTAGTGCTTTAGAAATTTTTTCTTATTATGTTGTTATTTACTTTTCTAATAAATAATTTTTTATTGCTTCTGAAGCATTTCTTCCAGAACGTGCAGCCCATGCCACAGTTGATTTTGTTCCTATTAAATCTCCACCTGCAAATATTCCTTTTTCGGATGTCATGTAATTTTCATCTACTTTTATATTTCCATATTGTGTTACTTCTAACTTAGTTTTAGAAACAATTTCTTCATTAGGCTTAGATCCTACTGCCATTACTACATAGTCCATATCTAGTAAATAATTAGAATTCTCTATATTTACAGGTACAGGTCTTTTTTCCCCTTCTTTTTGTACTAATTCTGTCTTTATACATTCTAATTTTTCTACTTTTTCATTTCCTAATATTTTTAAAATATTTGTTTTAAATAAAAATTCTATTCCTTCTTTTTCTGCTTCTTCTATTTCTAGTTCTTCTGCTGGCATTTGTTCTTTTGCTCTTCTATATATTACATATACATTTTTTGCTCCTAATCGTTTTATTGTTCTTGCAGTATCCATGGCTACATTTCCTCCACCACTTACTGCTACATTTTTCCCTGTATAATCCGGGTGCATATTTGTTTCTAATAGTTCATTTCCTCCATATATACCTTGTAAGTTTTCACCTGGTATATTCATTTTTGATGATACATTTGCTCCAAAGCTTAAATATATAGCATCATATTCTTTTTCTAAGTCTTCTAGATTATAATCCTTTCCAAAAGATTTATTACACTCTGCTTTTATTCCTAAGTTTAGTATTTTTTCTATATTTTTATCTATTATTTCTCTAGATAATCTAAAGTCTGGTATTCCATATCTTGTAATGCCTCCAAGTTTTGGCTGTTTCTCGTAAATAGTAACATCTGCGCCATACATCTTTAAAAAAGCTGCACAAGTAAGACCAGAAGGTCCACCTCCTATTACTGCAACTTTTTTTCCTTCTAATTCCTTAGTCGTTTTTATTTTATAATCTTCTTTAAACGCATTATCAAACACATAGGCTTCCAATTCGCCAATACTTATAGGTTCTGTTTTTATACCTCTTACACAGCTTCCTTTACATTGTTTAAAATGCGGACAAATTCTACCACAAATTGCTCCCAAAACAGTAGTTTTTGTTAAAACATTAAAAGCCTCCTTTAAATTATTTTCTTTAACACATTTTATAAAACTAGGAATATCATTACCTAAAGGACATGCTTTTTGACATGGTTTAACTTTACAATTTAAGCATCTATTTGATTCTTCTATTAAATTATTCATTTTTCCTCCTGTTTATAATTTTATATATTCGAAAAATAACTTAATATAGCTATTATTTCTGCTGAAGAATGTATTTCTCCATTTTTGTATAATTCTTTTAACTTATTTATAGAAATTTTATGTACTTGTATATCTTCTGTAGGGTCTAAATTTCTTTGTGTTTTAGTTAAGTTCTTCGCCTTAAATATATATACTTTTTCGTTAGAATACCCTACCGCTGGATATTCGTATATTATTTCTTCTATTTCTCCTGCTCTATAACCTGTTTCCTCTTCTAATTCCCTTATAGCTGCTTCTTCTGGATTTTCTCCTTCTTCTATTAAGCCTGCTGGAAATGCTAATATACTTTTTTCTATAGGTGTTCTTACCTCTTCTATCATAATTAATGTATTATCATCTAAAAAAGGCATTATAACAGCTCCATTTCCAGATTTTATATGCTCACGATAGATTTCTTTATTATCCCTTTTATTAAAATACTTTTCAACTTTTACTGTAACTCTTTTCCCTTTAAAAGCTATTTCTTCACTTAATTTTTCGTAATCCATATCTTTAAAATATTTTTCCATTATGCCCCTCCCATTTTTTATTTACTCTAGTAACAGGGATTTTAAGGACCATCCCTAAATCCCTATTTCTGTTTTTAATTCTTCACACATTTCTAATACTTTTTTTAGATCTTTCCAAAAGTCTATTTTTTTGTTTTCATCTCTTAATAGTGCTGCTGGGTGCCATGTTGGCATATACATTATTCCTTTTCTTTCTATCCAGTGTCCTCTTGTTGTTGTTATTTTATATTCTTTTCCTAATATGTTTTGAAGTGCTGTGCTTCCCATTAGTACTATTATTTGTGGTTTTACCAATATTACTTGGTTTCTTAAGTAATTTAAGCATGCTTGTGCTTCGTCTACTTCTGGTACTCTATTATTTGGTGGCCTGCATTTTACTATATTTGCTATATATATTTTCTTTCTGTCTATTCCCAAACCTTCAAATGCTTTGTTCATTAGTTGTCCTGCTTTTCCTACAAATGGTATTCCTTGTTTATCTTCATCTGCTCCTGGACCTTCACCAATAAACATTACATTAGCATTTTTATTACCTTCTGCAAATACAATGTTTGTTCTATTATTGCATAATTTACATTTCTTACAACCTATTATTGATTTTTCTAAGTCTTCCCAATTATCGTACAATTTTTACACCTCTTCATGCTATTTTACACATTTTTCTAATAATCTTATTTTTACTTCGTCTTCTGTATCTATTTTTACTTTTGTTCCAATTGGTATAACTGTTTTCTTATCTATATGTCCAAAATTGCTTGATTGTATTATTGGAAAATCATATTCATTTCCTATTGTATCTTCTAATATTTTAGAAAGTGTTATTCCAGATTCATGTTCATATCCACCAAACCATATTCCTTTAATTTGGTTAAAAACATCATTTTGTTTCATTCTATAAAAATATGAACTAACTGCTTCTGGTGGTGATTCTAGTGGAAATTCTTCTAAAAATAAAATTTTATCTTTAATATTCATATTATATTTTCCTGTTATTAAGTTAGAAAATATACTTAAATTTCCCCCAATCATAATACCTTCTGCTTTACCTTTATGTATTACATTATATTTATCACTATTATCTCCAAGTTCTAAATCTGCTTCTTGTAATCTTTTTATAATTTCATTATAGCAATATTCTGTTTCGCACGAAGCTAACCCTTTAAATGTTTGACCAGAAAATGTAACTAATCCTGTTCTTTCATAAATTATATTAGCTATAGCAGTAGTATCACTATATCCACATAATATTTTAGGATTGTTTTTTATTAATTCATAATCAATCAAATCAAAAATAGAGTTCGAATTATAACCACCTTTAGCACACCAAACCATTTTCACGTCTTTATCAGCAAACATTTTATTTAAATCATCTGCTTTTTGTTTTGCTGTTGCTCCATATTCTGTTTCATTAGAAAAAACATTTTTTCCTATCTTTATATTATATCCTGCTTGTTCCATTAACAAAATTGAGCTATTAAATTCATCCAAATTTTGCTCTGTCACATTATCTGATGGTGCAATTATTCCTAATGTATCTCCTTTTTTTAGTCTATTTGGTATCATAATTTCTCCTTTCTAAAATTGAATATTATTAATGTTCTTTTTCTTCATTTTTTTATTCACAAGAATGGGATTACATTTTATAAAAGTTGTACTATATTCATATTTCTATCTGCTAATTCTTTTTCTGCTCTATATGAATACATTATACTAGAATTACATACACTACATATATTACTATCGAATATATTCTCTTTTTTAATTCCTATTTTTGTTAAATCGTCTATTATTAATTTTGTTGTATCAAAATAATATTTTTGTTTTTCTCCTACTTCTTTGTTTTCAAGATTATTATTTAACTTTTCTTCTAAATTTTTATTTTTTCCTTTTTTATAATATTTTTCTATATTTCCAAATTCTTCTTTAAATCTTTGTATAAAATCTTCTTCTACTTCAAAGTGACATTGTTTTATGCAAGGGCCTATACATACTATAATATCTTCTGGATTACTCCCATATTTTTCTTGCATCATTATAACTGCTTTCTGGCTTATTCGTTGCAAAGTTCCTCTCCAACCAGAATGCACATTTCCTATAACGTTTTTTATTTTATCATAAAAAATTATTGGTGTACAATCTGCATATTTTGTAACTAATGGTATACCTTTTTGGTTCGTTACAAACCCATCTACAAATTCAAAGTTTTCATTTGTGAATTCTGTTATGTTTTGTACTACATTGGTATGTTTTTGCACAGATTTTATTATTTTATTAGAATCTATTTTTAATAATTCACATATTTTCCTATAATTTTCTGTTGCTTCTTCGTTATCATCGCTAAATTGTAATGGTTTTAACGAATATGCATGTTGTATTTTATCTGAATATTTTAGCAATTCCCTAAATTGTAAATATTCTACATCTCCGGCTTTAAAGTGAATAACATTTTCGTTACTTAGATTCATTAATATCTCCTTTCATACACTCAAGTATAAATTCTTTTTCCATGTTGTCTATATAATTATAATCATTACCATAAAATCCTTTTTTAAAATTACATATCGAATTATATTTGCAATATTCACAAGGTTTCTTTTTAGTTTTAACATTATAATATGGCTTTATATCTATATTTCCATCTAAAATCTCTTTAGAAATTTCTCCTAATGTCTTTTTTACATACTTTTGTAAAATTTCGAATTCTTTTCTTGAAACTACTTTAGAGGTTTTATCCATAGTTCCATCCTTTTTTATTTTAACAGGAATTATGTCTGACTTTTCTCCATCTTTTAACTTATTATCCATCATGTTTACAGCCTTCATTTCTGCCAAAACTAGTCCATTCATTCTAAAATGTTCCCTTATTTTTTGTTCTAGCTCTTCCTCTGTTATATCTTTTCCTCTTTTTCCTTTATCTATTTTAGGCTCTACTAGTCCAAAATACAATATTCCTGCTGGTATTAAATCTTTTTCCTGGCATACAGCATCTAAGTATGTAATTAATTGTAATTGTAGACCTGCTAATACTTCATTTAAATTTATATCTTTTGCAGAAGATTTATAATCTATTATTCTAATATATTTTCCTGTTTCATCTTTTGCTAAATCTATTCTATCTATTTTACCTGTTATTTCTACTTTTCTACCATCTTTTGTAATAATTTCTATAGGTCTATATTCTTTGCCATTTTTAAATTCTATCTCATTTCCTACTACTTCAAAATCTGTATTTTTAAGTCCCTGAACAATATATATTATAGAAAGTGTTACCAATCTGCATAGCCTATTTGTAAGCATAATAAACTTTGGAATACTTTTAAAAATATAATTAGATGTTAAATTTAATTTTTCTTCTACTATTTTTTTTACAATCTTTTCTATATCTGCTTTTTCAATTTCTTGTATCGAAATTTTATTATTAGCAATTTCTTCGAAAAATGTATCTATAACCTCGTGCATAAAAGAACCTGTATCTATTGGATCTAATTTTAAAGATTTCTTCTCTTTTAATTTTAATCCATATTCTAAATAAAAAGAAAATGGACAACTTCTATATCGTTCTAATCTAGAAATCGTTGTATGTAACGTTTCTCCATATAATTTTTTTACAAACTCTGGTCTTATTTTTTCTGGAATATTTGTATAATTAATCCCCTCTAAACTCTTTAAAAGTCTTCCTCTCCATAAAGCATCATTTTCATAATAATATAAAATGTCAAACCATATATCTTCTATTTCTTTTCCTTCTTGATAATCATTTAATTTTTCTATTAAATTGTCAAATGTATTATTTTTAGTAATAATCTCTTTCTCTTGTATTATTATATCACTTGTTTCTTGCAATTTTGGATATATCTTTTTTACCTTTGTTATTAGTATTGATGGTCTTAGTGTTCGCCCTTCGTTATCTGATGAAGCATAAGAAAGAAATAATTTTTCTTCTGCAACTGTAAAAGCTTTATATATATTAAAATTTTCTTCGTATAAATTTTCTATACTTCCATTTGCAAGTTCAAAGCCTTGGCCTTTTAAGTATTCTCTATCTTTATCGTTAAAAAATCCCTCATCTTTATAAATGCTTGGAAATTCGCCATCATTTATTCCTATAATAAATACCGCCTTAACTTTATGACTTCTAGATCTACTAACATCTCCTACAATTACTTCGTCTTGTGTTGCAGGAATTTTACCAAGTCCTGTCTTTTTTAATCCTATTTTTAGCGTATTTATATATTTATCAAAATTAGTATTCTCTTCTCCAAATACTAAAACTATTTCGTCAAATAAATCTATTAAAACTTTAAAACTAGTTTCATATTCATTTGCAAGTTCTATAAAGCCTTTTTCTTCTAACTTATTTATTTTTAGCCTTATTGTTTCTTCTAATTTCATTTCTTGTAAAAATTCATATAAAATTTTAGTCAAATTTAAAAATGTACTATCTTTTTTAGCTTTTTCTTGTAAATTTCTTATTGGTTTTACTATTATTCTTCTTAATTCATTTAATCTTTCCAGTTCTTCTTGTGTGTATTCATCTTTACCTAAGTAGTTCCAATCTTCTCTATACCACTTATTTCCTTTTATTCCCCATCTTATACAGTAATTTTCTAATTTAAATATTTCTTCTCTATCTATATTTACAAAACCTGTTTTTAAATAATTAAATACAGCCTCATATGACCAATTTTTATTACATATTTCCAAAACAGAAATTAAGAACTTTACTATTATATTTTCACTTAATTCTCTTTTTTCGTCTATAAACACTGGAATGTTATAATTGCTAAATATTACTTTTATTAAACTAGAATATATATTTAAATTTTTAGTTATAACAGATATATCTTTATACCTATATTTTTCATTTCTAACTAATTTTACTATTTGGCTTGCTATATGTTCTATTTCGCTATATTGATTATTAGCTAAAAACATTTTTATATTTTTAGGTTCTTCTTCGTATTTTTTATATGGTATATTATAAAAATTTCCTTCTAAATGTTTAAGTTCATCGTTTTTAAACCTATATAATTGTGTAAGTTTTACATCATCTTCTATTTCTATTCCATATTCTTTTGCAATATTAATTAATTTTATTCCTGTATTTTTGCTTGCATAAAAAATATCTTTATCCACTTCTTCATCTTGTATTAAATTATCTGTACAAATTGTAATGTTTACTTGTTTTGCAATTTGTAACAATTTTGCGATTATTTGATATTCTTGGGTTGTAAAACCTACAAATTCATCTATATATATTATCGAATTTTTAAATTGATTACTTTCTACTATTTGAGTATTTAAAATATCTAAAACATCATTTTCATCTAAAAATCTATTTTGAATACTACTTTCGAATTCTTCGTACATTTTAATCATATCATTTAATTTTAGCTTTAAATACATATCATCTGTATTGTTACATTCTTCTTTTAATTTGTTTATATCTATTCTATGTTTTTTAAACTCAGTTATGGAATTACCTATTATATCTACATTCTCTGCACTCTTTCCTAAAAAATTTAGAGAATCTTTTTGTTTTCTTAGAATATCATAAAGTAACATTGCTTTTCCACTTTTACTTAAGTTTGTCTTTTTAGCTCCACCTATTTCATGTCTTACTCTAAAAGCCATTCTGTTAAATGTAATTACCTCTGTATTTATTAAGCTTACATTATTAGTAATTTCCATTAATTTCTTTTCTGCCATTAATGCCATTTGGTTTGGTACAATTAAATATATTTTCTCTTTATTTATATTTTTTGCAATATCTCTAAAGCAAAATTCACTTTTACCAGACCCAGATCTGCCATATATTAATTTTAAACTCATTTGCTCACCTCATATGTGTTAATATTATCATATTTAGGCAAAAAAAAACACCTTAATGTAAAAACATTTGGTGTTTTAAAAAGGGATTTTTAGGACCGTCCCCAAAATCCCTAATATTGGTTACATACCTATTCCTGTTGCTATAACTGTAATTATTATTTCGTCTTGTAAAGAATCGTCTATAATTGTTCCAAAAATTATATTTGCTTCTGGATTATCTACTCTATCTCCTATTACAGTCATAATTGCATTTATTTCATCTAAAGGCATTTCTGCACTTCCAGCTATATTTACAATTACACCTTTAGCATTTTGTATCATTGTTTCTGTTAAAGGATTTCCTATTGCTTCTTTTACTGCAACTTCGTTTCTGTGTTCGCCTTTGCCTCTACCAATACCCATATAAGCATTTCCTTTATAACCAATAATAGTTCTAATATCTGCAAAGTCTATGTTTACTAATCCTGGTGTTGCAATTTGGTCTGTTATACCTTTTATTCCTTTTTCTAAAACCAAGTCTACTTCTTTAAATGCGTTTTGTAATGTAATTCTGCTGTTTCCTTTTAATAGATTGTCATTTAAAACAACTATTAATGAATTTACGTTTTCACGTAATTCATCTATTCCTCTTTGTGCTCTTGCCATTCGTATTTTTCCTTCAAAAGAAAATGGTCTAGAAACTATACCTACTGTTAGGATTCCCATTTCTTTTGCAAATTGTGCTATTGTAGGAATTGCACCTGTTCCTGTTCCTCCACCCATTCCAGCTGTTAGGAACAATAAATCTGTACCTTGTAATATATTTTTGATTTCCTCTTTGCTCTCCATTGCTGCTCTTTCACCTATGGATACATCTCCTCCAGCACCTAATCCTTTTGTAATTTCTTTCCCGATTTGCATAACATTTTTTGTTTTTGATTTTTCGAGAACTTTTACTTCTGTGTTAAACTCATAAAATTCTACACCTTCGATTCCATCTTCGATCATTCTATTAACAGCATTGTTACCAGCTCCACCGATTCCAATTACTTTAATATTAATTAAGTTCTTTACATTTAATTTATCCATATATTATCTCCTTTATTTTTTATATTTCAATAATATATTACTAGGCATTTTATAAAATATAACACTTCGACCTCATTATAACACTTTTTTCGCCTTTTGTGGAGCTTTTTTGAAATTTTTTTGAAATTTAATATGTCAACTAATTATTTTCACTTAACAACCTTCCAATATCCAAATAATTCTCTGGAATATTTCCTATAATTACATTCTCTGCTAATATTATCTTTTCTTCTATTTCATTAGTTATAGTATTAAATGGCGTTAGTACTTCTATTTTACAAGTTATATTTGTAAAAATCCTATGTATGGATTGGTTTATTCCAGTAGATGTAAATTCGCTCATTACTTCTGTATTAATATTTCCTATACTGGATATTCTAATTGGAACTTTCGGTCCTCTTCCAGATAAAACTGTAATTCCGGTAAATGAGCCTAATCTTATATATATATCCCTATTTGGAGTACTATCTATTTTATCTTGTATTTTTAGCGAAATTTGTGAAATGATCTTATTTATTATTGCTATATTAGCTTGCATAGAAACTATCTTACCTTCTTTATCTTTTACCAATGTAATTAAATCATTATACCCGTATTTTTCCATAACTTCATCTATTGTTTCATGTACTATCTTTGTTGCTACAGACTTTGCTTCATTTAAACATAATTGATTAAATACAGGTCCAATCGTTTTTACTAAGTAACCTACTGTAAACAATGCTGTTATTAAAATTAAAAGTATTAAGCTATACTTTTTTGACAAATTTATTCTTTTTCTAGAATATATCTTTTCCATATTAAATAGCCTTAACTTTTTCTACATATCTAGGTATAAATAATTGTTGATTTATCTCTAACTTATCTTCATCTTCTATATTATTAATCTGTTTTATATTTTCCACTGTGCTTCTATATTTTTTAGCTATGTTCCATAATGTATCTCCAGCCTTAACAAAATATATTATTATACTATATTCTTCTCTTTCTTCTAACTCTTTTTCCTCTAAATCGTCTATAATGTTAAGCTCTATCGTTTTAAACATCTTAGTATTAATATTTAGTCCTATATTAATACCAACATTATCATTTTCTACTAAAATATCACACTTTTCTACATCAACAATAATGTCTAAATTTTCTTCTTTAATGCCTTCTAATATATTTATTTCGTAATTAATTGGAAATCTAAATTCTTTTTTATCTACATGTGTAACTTCTGTACTTTCGTATAAAATATTTACGATTGCTTCACCTTCATAAATAGCTTTACTACCGAGTATTTTTATGTTATTTATATTTGCACTTGTGCTAACATTATAAATTCTTCCATTGGTAATTTCTGAATTTGTTATTTGCTCTTTCATTAAATAATTATCACTTATATTTTGCAGTCCTACCATTGCCTTTATATTTTTTTGTTTATATTCGATATTAGCAAATGGTGTAAATACATCTTGTATTAATTCTATATCTTTAGTTTGGTAAGAATAACAACTAATTTCTGTTTCTACCTCTAAGTATATGGAGTTTTCTTCTGTATTATTTAATTTTATTAAAATATTTTTTATGCAATATTTTAATTCACATATATTTTCTTCAGTTATATTTTCCATGTCTATAAATCCCATAATAGGAATTACTTTCTCTATATAATTTATTTTTCCCTCTTCTGTTAAATATAGTATTTTTGCACTAAGTTCAGATTTAGCTACAATTTTATTATAACTAATTTTAAAATCTTTATTTATTATTTTTACTTCTTTTTTTAAGATTTCCATAATTTTTTCGTTCGAATTTAATATTATATTTTCCTTAGCATTCGCATTTGTTGTGTTCTTTCCTACCATAGAATTTAATTGTACTATTTTATTAAGTTTTTGTATTCCTCTAATTCCTTTTATTTCTTTTAATATACTTACTCCATTATTTGAATATAATCTTGCATTTACCTCTATAACTGCTTTTAAATTAATTTTTCTTCCATTTAAAACATCACATTCCATATTCTTTAATATGATATTAACATCTATATCTGCATCTTCTACTTTATTTTCAAGGTCCAAAAATTCCGAAAAATCTATATTACTATTAAGACCTCTTATTGTTTCTTCTCCACTATCAGCTAAATATATAATATTACTATCTATTGTACCATCTATTTTAATTTTTCCATTTATCATTTCTTTTTTATATATACAAACATTTCCACTTAAATCTATTGGTTTTACAATGTCTGGTTTTATATCTGGAACTATTATAGAGCTTTCTAATGTAATTTCTTTCTTTTTCCCTTCTATAAGTCTATTTACACATAAGTTGTCTTGTAAAACTTCTATACTCATTTTTTACCTCCTTTTCTTTTTATATTTATATGAATAAGGCAAAAAAAAATTCCTATTTCTAGGAATTTGCATTTATATTTAAGCAAAATATTATAAATCTATTCTTTTACTTAATCTTTTATCTTCTGCTGGTGGTATTAATGGACTATATTCTTGACCATCAAATACTTGAACTTCTACAGTTCTAGTTAAAATATCTGTATAACTATATGTTACATTTCTATCGTTTTCCTCATATTTCACTATAAAAATATTTGGATAGGCTTTTTCTATTGTGGCTTCTTTTTCGAAAGTTCTACTTCTACCTAAAGATCCTTTTACAATAATCTTTTGACCAATCTTTCCATCAATATCTGTTTTTAGATTTGTTATATCATCTCTACAAATCATTTCATCACCTACTTTTTAAAACTGTACTAATTATAGCAGTTTTGTCGAAAGGTGTCAAAGCTTCAAACCATTTATATACCAGTGTTTTTCCTTTATATATAGGCAATTTTTGACACTTGTAAGTATATTGTTACGTTTGTATTACAATTAAATTACATTTGCATTACTTTCTCTTTTTTCCTCTTGCTCCAATGCCTCCAATTCCGTCTTTTCCATCTCTTAAGTCATTCGCTATATCATTTATCGTTATATAATAGTCACTATCTGTAGTAGCAATCCTCTCTGCTACTATTAATGGATCTGCAAAATCTATTAATACTCTGCCCGGTGATGAAGCAAAGTTTGCACCTGCATCTATTAGCGCTTCAAAAAAACTTTGGCAAGCTCCTGCGAATATAACCAAATTATTTCCCATTTTATGTTCTCTTGCTTTCTTTACTGTATTTACGAAAAATCTGGAATTCATGTAATTATATATATCATTATAGTTTCTTCCTTTTTTTATCATTCCATCATGTCCTGTTATTACTAAAATATCTGGTTCATATTTAGATATAATATCTTTTACTACATACTCTTGTCTTTCTTCTGGAACATATTTCACTATAGCATTTAGACCTAATTTTTTATAATATTTATACGATTTTTCCATATATCTTTTATCTCCATCTAAATGAAGTATTTTACCTGTTTTTATATTATTATATGAGTTTCTTCTTTTGTAAATTTTATTTTCTAGAATTTTTGTCTTTTCTTCTATATATTTATTTACATATTTTCGGTCTACCAATTCTAGTTCTTCTACAGGAAGCTTTTCTATAATTCGTACATATACACCTTTTAATGTTGCTATTTTTCTTCTTCTCTCTACTTTTATTTTTTCTACTATAAAAACAATTTTATTATTGTCTGTTTTTTTTATTACAACACTTCCTTTTTTTATTTTATTCATTACTATCACCTACTATATTTTATGGTAATATAGTAGGGCTTGTTACTATTAAGTTAAATATAAAAATGTACCTAAAATCTTCTAGTAAATGTAAACTCTAAGAAAATTCTAGGTACTTCATAGTTATATAAAATTATTATGTTTAACTTTATGAATCCATAACTTAAAGACTCATATTTATCCCGCTTTATCTTCCTTTATATGGCTATATTTTAGTTTTGTTGCCATTCCTCCTCTTATGTGTCTTTCTGCTTTATTTTTATCTAATATTTTTCGTACTTCCTTTGCCAATACTGGGTTTATCTTTAGTAATCTTTCACTTAAGTCCTTGTGTACTGTACTCTTACTAATTCCAAATTTAGAAGCCGCACCCCTTACTGTATCTTTTGAATTTATAATATAATGTGCAAGTTCTATTGCACGTTTTTCTATTGATAGATTTTTCATAAAGAAAACCCCCATGTGAATACTTTTGTTACAATGTATTCATTTAGGGGTTGTATTAGAACGATATTAATTTAATTTATAATTTTCTTTATAGAATTATTAACATAGAACAAAAGTATTTATTCTTTTCTTCTATCTATTACATAACTGCTACCAAGTATTGTTTTTGCTAAATGTTTTACTTGTGCACCAACTTCTCCTATTTCTAATATATTTTCAAATCTATCTATACCTGCATCTACTACACCAATAGAAATTGAAGTAAGCGGGAAATCTTCCAAAATTCCTCTTCTATTTGCTACTTCTATATATCCTCTTTTTCTATCTTCTTCTGTAAAGTAGCTTAATATTTCTGTATCAAAATCGTTAATAATATTTTTGCATATTTCATCATAATCTGTTTTAGAAACTATAGCTACAAAATCGTCACCACCAATATGACCAACGAAGCAATCATTATTTTGCAATTTATGTACATTTCTTACAATTGTTCTTGCTGTAAATTTTATTATTTCGTCACCTTTAATAAATCCATATACATCATTGTATGCTTTAAAGTTATCTAAGTCTAAATATAATACGCCAAATTCTTCTTTATTAAACAACCTCTTTTTTAACTCTGCATGTATTTGTACATTTCCTGGTAATCCAGTTAATGGACTAACACGTCTATTTGTATACATTAGCCTCATTAAATTTTTAATTGTATAATACAAATAATCTTGGTCAACTGGTTTTCTTATATAGTATTCTACCGCTTTCTTTAAAACATTTAGTCTGTGGTTTTTATCTGCATTAGAAGAAATAACTATTATTGGAGTTATACTATTATCTTCATTCTTTCTTATAGTAGCACATAATTCTTCTATATCTCTATCTACATTATCTTCATTTATTATAATTAGTGATGGAATATTCATTAAAGCTTTATTTATTTCTTCTGTAGATACATTTACGAACTTATATTCTTCGTTATCTGCAAATAGTTGTTTTAAATCTTGTAATGAGTATTTATCATCATCGATTATATATATCTCTTGTATCATAATTTACTCCTTTTTCTTATTTTTTATTTCTTTTACCTTTAGTTTTACATATTCTTTTATGTGTTCAGATTGAATAGATGGAAATGCCTTATTTAATTTTATAACTTGTTTATCTATTTTATTTCTCATCGTCTTTTGTCTTAATTTTAAATCATCTATTACTTTTTGTAAAGCAACTTTTTGTTTTTCTGAAGAAGTCTTTTTAAGTTCTTCTAATCTTTCTTTTAAAGTTTCTCCTATTTGTATTACATTTTTAATTCTCTTTTGTAAGTTTGAGGTTTTTACTGCACTTGTAATAAAGTCTATTATTATGTATATTATTAAAATAATGTCTATATAAAAAACAATATTTGTAGGTATTTTATGCATTTGAGCTTCTACTAAAGGATTCCATATTTCTATAAAAAATATACTTAATAATCCCCAGTATATAGAATTTAGCAAACATACTCTTCCATTTATATTAAATTTATTATTTGAATAATCCCAATATTTAGTTTTAAATATTTTTTCTAATAAAAATCCTACAAAGTATTCCCAAACTGATAAAACAAAAAATCCTACACAAAATATTGCAATTGGATTTCCTTTTAGCTTTATTAAAAGTACATATAAAACTACTGCTCCAAAACCATAAATTGGGCAAAATGGTCCATGCAGAAATCCTGTGTTAACCAGTTTTCTTTGACCTATTGAAAGATAAGTTGACTCCATTGCCCAACCCAATAATGAATATGAAAAAAAGTAAAATATTATTTTTATTATTTCGTTTTCCATTTTTCTCCCTCTGTGTATTAAAAGACAGGATAAACCTGTCTTTTAATGCTTTATATTATATTTTTTAATAATCATAAATAAAATTCTGAGCTTCTTTTTGTCCATATATATTTTCTGCTTCGACACTTATAGAATAATGTCCCTCTTTTACTTGGAAAGTATATTGCAATTCTTTTTGGTTTTCACTCGCTGGTAATTCGTATCTTTGTCCATTTATTGTAAATGCTAAATTCTTTAGACCATTTGCATCTGTTGCAGAGAATAATATTTTTGACCTATCTGCTGAATCTATTGAAGCACTTACTGATGGTTTTGCAGATTGATCTACTCCATCTACTTCTTGTGTTTTAGTTGTTGTTTTATTATTTGTGTTTACTGCTATTACTGTTAATTTATGTTTTCCAGCCATTGCATCTATCTCTGTTTCTAATTGAGCTTTTGAATTTTCTTCTGGATATATAGTTTGAATGTCAGCATCATCCCATTGATAAGTTATATAAGATAATTCTGTCATATCTTTTGCAACTATTTTTATTTTTGATCCGTCTTCACTTAAGCTTAAGGCTAATTGTGGTAAATCTAAATCTGCTGTAAATTCTTTTGTATATGGTGTAAAGCTATTTTTCATATCTACTATAGTTACACTTAATTTATTATTACCTACTGGTAATTCTATTTCTTCGTTTATTTGTGTTTCACCATTCTTAGTAATTTCTTGCTCTTCTTCTTCATTCCATTTATATATTATTTTTTGAACACCATTTGGAACTGTACCAGAAATTATAACTTTTCCAGTATTTGTATCGCTATTTATTGCTATATTTTGTTCCGGAACTTCGGTTTTTGTATCTGTTTTAAAGTTATTTACAATAGCATATACTCCTTGTCCAGTTATTGCAATTCCAAATAATATTGTTATTACACAAAAAACTGTTATTACCTTTTTTATATCTGCTGTGGTATTTTTTTTCTTTTTTTGCTTATTTTCTACTGCTAATATTTGGTTCAATTACTTCACCTCTTTACCTAAAAAATTATACCATATGCAATTTTTATTGTAAACATTATTTATAAAATTATTCTTGAATTGACTAATAAAGATTTTAGTAGTACAATGACGTTAAATTTTATATGATACAAATGAAAGGAATAAATTTTATGAATGATAAAGATAATATTGTTAGTTTAGACGAATTGCGCTATAAGAAATTTTTAGAAAATCAAAAAGAAGCTACAAATGGATTAGATACTGCATTTTTAGGAACATTTTCTAGGTCTTCTAAAGGAAATCCGCAAGGAACTCGTACTTCTTCTCGTTCTGATAGAAACAGGCGTCCAAGAAATACCAAAAATAATAATCCTCAACCAATAAGAAAACCTAATCCTAATAAAAAACGCAATTACAGTTCTTCACGTAAAAGAAATGCACAAAGATTAATTGCTGCTGGTATGCTTTCTGCTGCGGTTTTACTTGGTGGAGTTGTAGGTTCTAGCATAAATAATGCAAGGATTGCATCTACTGAATATTCTTTAGACGAGTATGATAAAACTGAACTTTTTAAAAACACAAACAATTTAATACAATATGTAGCAGAAGATACATATTTCGAAAAAAATCCAAATGATAAATCTTTCTTTAATGATTATAGTTTAGAATCATATAATGAAGCTAATATTTGCGGTAGCGATGTTACATTAAAATTAAATTATACTAAAGTTTCTTATGAATTTGATAGTGGTGTAGATTCTAAATCTATAAATGTCAAATTACCTAAGGATTTCGCAAAAAATGTTTATCTACATTATAAAGATCTACGCGATTCTTCTAATGTTAGCAATGAAAAGAAAGAAAAAACAGCATACTGGTTAAAAATGAATAAATGTGTAACTAATTTAAAAGATGGACTTAACGATTATATAGAAAATTCTACAAATAAAGATTATTCTGATTCTGCTAAAGATGTTTTAAAAAATTCAAAAATAGATAACAATCTTTCTAAAGAAGAAGATGATGGAAGAGATTTTTAATATAATCATTGCTATCTAATCAAGTCACATTAAAATTGCATTAATTTACTAATTTTATCGTCAACGCAAAAAGCTGTATTCTTACTCTTAAGTAAGATACAGCTTTTTCTTTATTTTATATTAATATTGTCTTCCCCAAACGACCATTTTAGTTGCTGGTTTACCACAGCATACACAAGTATCAGAAACATGTTCTTGGTTAAATGGTATACATCTTGATTTTGCACCAGTTAAGTCATGTATTTTTTCTTCACATTCTGCACTTCCACACCACATTGTTTTTACATAACCTTGGTTTGTGTTTATATTATTTTCGAATTCTTCTAAGTTTTTAGCAATTGTTGTTTTATTTTCAGCATTTTCTTTTGCCATATTAAACATATTTTTTTGTATTTCTTCTAATAGTTCTGTAATTCTTGTGTTTACATTATCTAAACTTACAATTTCTTTTTCTAATGTATCACGTCTAACTAAAACACATTGGTTATTTTCTATATCACGTGGTCCTATTTCTAATCTTACTGGAACACCTTTCATTTCCCAATAATTAAATTTATATCCTGGTGTATAATTATCTCTTGTATCTATTTCGGCTCTAAACTCCTTCTTTAAGTTATTAGTAAGTTCTGTTGCCTTTTCTATAACTCCGTCTTTTTGTTGAGCTACTGGAACTACAACAACTTGGATTGGAGCCACTTTTGGTGGTAGTTTTAATCCTCTGTTATCTCCATGTGCCATAATTATTGCACCAATTAACCTTGTACTTATTCCCCAAGATGTTTGGTAGGCATATTCTTCTTTTCCTTCTCTGTTTTGGAATTTTACTTCGAATGGCTTAGCAAAATTTTGACCAAAGTAATGTGATGTTCCTCCTTGTAAAGCTCTACCATCATGCATTAATGTTTCTACAGTATATGTTGCTTCTGCTCCTGCAAATTTTTCTGTTTCTGTTTTTTGACCTTTTAAAACAGGAAGAGCTAATAAATCTTCTAAAACTTCTTCATAAACATCTAACATTCTTAATGTAAATCCTTTTGCTTCTTCTGCTGTTTCATGAATTGTATGACCTTCTTGCCATAAAAATTCTCTCGAACGTAAGAATGGTCTAGTTTCTTTTTCCCATCTTAATACATTACACCATTGATTACATAAAAATGGTAAATCTCTCCATGAATTTAACCACTTAGCATACATATTGCAAAATATTGTTTCTGATGTTGGTCTTACACATAATCTTTCTTCTAATTTGCTTCCACCACCATGTGTTACCCATGCTACCTCTGGTGCAAATCCCTCTACATGGTCTTTTTCTTTATTTAATAAACTTTCTGGAATTAAAACTGGCATAGAAAGGTTTTTAACTCCATTTTCTTTAAATTTTTTATCTGCATAATTTTGAATATTTTCCCATATTGCAAAACCATAAGGACGTATTGATATAAATCCTTTTACGTCTGTATAATCTGCAAGCTCTGCTTTTAACACAATATCTGTATACCATTGTGCAAAGTCTTCTTCTATATTTGTTATATCTTTTACAAAATTTTTATTATCTCCCATAATTAACCTCCAATTTATTTTTTTCTTTTAGCCTTATAAATTCTCTTCTACACCCTCAGCGGGCATTGGAGCCTCTGCTGGATCTTCAAATTCGTCTAATACAATTTGTTCGTTTTCGTCCAACTTATATTTTGGAAGTTCTGGTAATTCTTCTAAACTATTATACCCAAACTTTTTTAAAAATTCGTTTGTAGTTTTATATGTAACTGGTTTTCCTGGTGCATTAAGCTTTCCTGCATTTTCTATTAGTTCATATTCTAGTAATTTATATATTGCACCATCCGAGTTTACTCCTCTAATTTCCTCTATTTGTGCTCTTGTGATTTTTGGATTATATGCAATAATTGCTAATGTTTCCAATGCTGCATTAGATAAATTAGGTTTATTTCTTTTGTCTATCACTGGATATACATATTTATGGTAATCTGTTTTTGTTGCTAATTGATATGAGTCTTCCATTCTTATTAACTTTATTCCAGATTTTTTCTCTTCAAAATCGGAAGCCATACTATTTAAAATAGAAATCGCTTCTTCTTCCCCTAGCTCTAAACTAGACATTATTTCGTTTAACTTAACTTCTCTACCTGCTGCAAATAGAATTGCTTGTACTGCAGCCTTTTTTTCATCTATATCCATAATTACTCCTTATATGGTCAATCTGTTTTTTATTATACCATATTTTCCCTATATCCTCAAGAGTTAATTTTTATATATTATGCGATATCTGGTTTTGCAAAACGCTCTTTTATCGCAAGCATTGGCTTTTTAAAGTCTATTTTATTTATAACCATTGCTAACATGCATCCAGATATTATTAATAATATCCTTGTTCCTATTGCTTCTGTTGGATCAAATATTACCATAGAAGCACTTAATGCATTTACTGTTATAAATATAATTTGATGTTTATAATCTTTTATAAACGTATATATATAACTTAATGCTATACTTGCTAATGCGTCATATTTTTCTGGTATTAATACTTGGAATAGTAGTACAAAGGCTACTGCACCAATTAATGTATATACAATTCTATGTTTGAATCTCTCTTTTGTTGTCTCAAATTCTAATTGTGTTAAAGACATTACCGACATAGAAATCCACATAGTTCTTTGCAAGTTTAACAATGTTCCTATAAGTATTGCAATACTTACACCTATAGCCATTCTAATAGATATTATAAATCTAGGTGATGTTATATCTATATCTTTCATAATGTTGCTTATATGTTTTCCTTCTTCCGAATTTTTATGCCTAAAATAATATACCGCTCCAGTTATTATTCCACCTATTACTAAACTTAACATTCTCGTATAAAAGTCTTCTCCCACAGCAACATTTGATTGATCTAAAATGTATATTAGTACAAATGGTATATATGCTTTATATTCTGGTTTTTCAGACGGAATATACATAATAATAAATATTGAAATTAAATTTACAATTAATCCTAAAATCGGATTTATTTCTGCTATTCTATTGGCTATCCCTGTAAAAGCAAATAGTGCTAGTATTACTATTGGTGCTTCTTTTTTGTTAACTCCTATATCTAATTTCCAATATAACATTATACCTACAATTATTCCTACCCATGTTAATGAATTGTTTGACCCAAATATCGTAGAACATAAGCCTACAGAAATGATTATACATACTATCATAAATAAGTTCTTAAAAATTTTTTTCATGTTGCCTCCTTATTTGCTATTTTTAATATGCAAACAGTAATGATAACATATTTATGCTCAAAAATCAAATTGCGAAAAACATTTGATACCTATATCGTTTTATTACATTAATTTTCAAAATTTTTATATAGTTCAAGATATTCTTCATTAACATTATTAATATATTCTTCTACTTTATACCCTTCTAAATCCGGAACTATTAAATCTTCATCTTTAACAGAATTAATAGCTATCTTATAATCTTTTTCAGTATAACTAATATTATAAATATCTTGTATTGTTCTAACAGTTAGCATAGAATCTTTTTCAATCCAAATTTCACTATATCCTTCATTATTTTCTGATTTTAAAACATAGCATTCCTTTCCATTGTATCTATCAATTCTAACTTGATATCTACTTTTAATAAATATATTGTTAAAAGCTCCTAAATCTACATTAAATATTCCGATTGTATTTTTTAAATCTCTTAAAAAATCTCCTCTTTTTACATAGTCATAATTTCTACTTTCTTTGTAAACCATCTTTGTATCTTCTACTATTTTTATTCTATTTTCGGTATTAATCTCCCCATAATAATATATATCTTTATTTTTCACATCAAAAGATGCTCTTTCACAAAATTCTCTAGTTTTATATTTATTATCTTTATAATAATGTTCAGTTATTGCTGTAAATTCTCTTTTGTTTTCATGATCGATCCTGTGTTCAGTTATAGTAATAGCATAATTATTTTCTTCCTGTATTCCTTCAATATTATTGCTTACTGATTTCATTATATTAATATTATAATTATATTTAATTATACACATAGATGAAAAAATAATTAATATTAATATAATAGATAATAGAAACACTTTTAAAAGTTTCATTTTTCTATTATATTTTTTCAAATAATCTATCTCAATTTTCTCATCTTGAATATTTGGCTTATTTATTCCATTAATATTCATTTCTTCCAATATTTTCTTACAATTACTACAATTATCAATATGCTCTTTAATAGCCTCCTCTGTTTTAATATTTAATATCCCCGCAATATAGCTAGGTAATAGGTCCTTTATAACTTCACATTCATTTTTCATTTTTAAATTCCTCCTTCAATTTTAATTTTCCCCTATAAAAAGTAACTCTCGCCCACTCTTCATTTTTTCCTAATATTTTTCCAATCTCTTTAAACGTAAATTCTCCCTTAATTTTTAAATAAATAACTTCTCGTGTATTAATATCTAAATTATGTACTTTTGAATAAAAATTTATTAATTCTTCTCTTGAACTAATTTTTTCTTCAAAATTCTCTTCTGACATCAGAAATTCAAGATTGTCATTAAGTGGTATTGTTTCATATTTTTTATTCTTTAAATAGTCTTTCCACTTATTTTTTGCTATTTGGCAGAGCCATACACTTACTGAACACTCATTCCTAAAATTTTTGATTCCTTTTATCGCATTATAAAAAGTTTCTTGCATTAATTCTTCGGATAATTCTATATGCACATTATCTTAAAGATGAAATGAGGTTTTCCTTCTTTGGAAAACCTCATCAAAATCAATTATCTCTATTTTACTTGTTCTAATTCTACAATAACTTCTTCCCCATTTTCCTTAAACAAATGAACTTTTAACGTATCTGTTGCATCATAGTTTGTTAAGTTAAATGTATTATAATATGTTAGATTTCCATCTTCATTAACACTTATTAGTCCATCTCCATCTGATCTATGTGCAGGATAAAATTTTTTTCCATCTGCTGTTTCAACACATTCTTTATCATTCCAAGCAATTCCTTTACAATTACTTAAATATATTTTAAAAGCTGTATTAGAAACTTTAGCACTTTCAAACTTATAATTTTTATCACTAATAGAAATTAATTTGTATTGTTTAATATTAGATTTTGCCATTTCTTCTGGCACATCAATCTCATAATTCCAATTACCACTATATACTATAGCATTTTCTTTTCCATTCTTCCAATATCTCTTTTTTATTCTAGTAAATGCTATTTTTAATTTTTTAGATACAGGAAATTCTTCTTCATTTCCTGTTGCTGTTAAATGATATATAATTTCATTGTCATTTATTTTAGTATAATTTTCACTATATGCTCCTTTATATCCATCATATTTTTGTCTAGCTTCTTCTTCTGTTTTATACTTTTCTTGCATTTCTTTAGCTTCTAATTCTCCTGTTATAAAAACAGTTTCATTATTTTCATTTACTACTTTTAAATCTTCAATTCCTATGATTCCTTCATTTAGCATTATATCTTTATTATTTGTTCTTATTTTAAAGTTTATATTAAAATTATTATCATCTATTAAAAAAGACTCTAAACTTACACTTATTCCATCTGACTCTTTGTATTCTGTATTTATTTCCTTATAATATTTGTTATCAACTGCAATTTGAACTCCATCACTGCTATTTTCGCCAAATTTATTAATTATTTTTGTAGTTGCAAAAGCTACTCCTGTTACAGACATTGCTATACATGCAGCAATTCCTATTTTCTTCGCAGTCCTTACTTTATTTCTATTCATAACTATATCCTCCTTTTGCATATTGGATATAGCCATTTTGATTTTTACTTTTTCTAAAATATTATTATTCATATTATCTTCCTTCTTTCTTCAATTTGTTTCTGATTCTATATAACCTCTGTTTTACACTAAATATACTAGTATTTTGTTCCTTAGCTATATCCTTAATTGATTTACAATAATAATAAAATTCCAAAAAAATTTTCTTATCTATTTCTTTCATATTGTTCAATTTGTTTTCTATCTTTCTAATTGTTTCCATATTCGTATTAAATATTTCTATCTCGTCATAACTATATAAAGTATTCTCATAATCGCAAATGTTATAATTAATTTTAATTTTTCTTAAATATTCTTTTGCTATATTCTTTGTTACACCTGCAATATATGAACTTAAATTTTTATTAATATCTAGCTTATCTTTGTTTTTCCAAACTATAAAAAAAATTTCTGAAAGTATTTCTTCTTTATCTTCTTTGCTTAAATTATCTTTTACCATATTATTTATTATAGTAATTGTATAATTCGAATAATCCTTTATTATTTTTTCTAATTCAATTTCATCATTTTCTATATAATCTTTTATTTTTCCGTTCACTTTAGATCTAAACCCTTTCTTTTTCTAAGATATCTTACACTTATATATTGACTTTTATTTGCAGAAGGTAACATTTTTATTATTAAAAAGCAAAAAAAATCTACAAAGTTTATAATTAACTTTGTAGATTTTTATCGAATATGGTGAGCCAGAAGGGATTCGAACCCCTGACCCTTGGCTTAGAAGGCCAATGCTCTATCCAACTGAGCTACTGACCCATTTCTTCGAACAAGATATATGATACCATCTTTGTAGTAATATGTCAATAGTTTCTAGGCAAAAATTATAATTAATTTTTCAAAATAATTAACTCTTTAGTAGTATAAATTTGTTTCTAGCTTATTCGTTAGTTTTAAAAGACAAAAAATAGAAACATATTGTTTCTATTCTTTGTCTTCATTAGATTCTTTTTCTTCCTTTTTCTTTACTTTTGGAACAACTATATCTTTTTTCTTTTCCATATTTGGCTTTTCAATATCTAAATGTTCATATACTTGTGAAATTTCTAATTCTTCACCATTTCCATTTACAACTTCTATTTCTTTATCATCTGACATATTATCACCCCGTTTTTTTACATAGTAACATACATTATTTTATTTTTCAAATATTTTTTATTATATTGTTAATTTTTTTTATAATCACATTTATATTTAAATATTTTATCACATTATAATTTATTTTGTTATATTTTGTTGTTTTTATGTCGATTTTATTTTTATCCACATAGTTATCCACATTATCCACCCTTTTATTTTAGTACTTTCGTGTCACTCGCCTTTTTTTTATCCACATAGTTTTTGGGTATTCCACAATTTCCACATATTTTTATCAACATTAACTTTTGCCTATTTTTAAATAAAAATTGACTATATCAAAAATAAGATGTGTGTATTCATCTTTTTACATTATGTTTACTTTATATTGTACAAAAAAAACTTATCAACTTTCCTAACAAGCTAATAAGTTTTTTATTTCTAATTTGAAATTTCTGAAAAATATTCATTAATTCTGTTAATAAGTTCTTGTTTTACCTCTTCTAGTGTCATTCCTTCAACTTGAGCTCCTGCTAAAGTGATATGTCCACCACCGCCAAGTTTTTCCAATATAATTTGAACATTAACATCTCCTATAGATCTACCACTTATACATATTCTATCTCCAACATTTCCAAGCACAAACGAAGCTGTTATATCCGAAATAGTTAACAATTCATCTGCTGCTTTTGCACAAATTAAGTTTGCATCTTTATCTTCTTTGTCATATATAGCAATAGCAATAGAATTTTCATACATCTCTGCATTTCTTACTATATTTGCAATTTCATTATAACTATTTAAATCACTTTGAAACCACTTTTTAACTTTAATTATATCTACACCACATTTACGTAAATATGCTGCTGCTTCAAACGTTCTTACTCCTGTCTTGAAGGTAAAATTCTTTGTATCTACCATAATACCACCATATAAACCTTCTACTTCGATTGTCTTTAATTTCACTTTTACATCCGTATATTGTAAAATTTCTGTTACTAGTTCAGAAGCAGAAGATGCGTATACCTCTTGGAATGTAAGAGTTGCATTTTCTATATAATCTGTACTTCTTCTATGATGATCTATAATAACAATTTGACCAGCTTTGTCTAATAATTCTGGAACTTCCACATAATTTTGTTTATGTGTGTCTGTAATTATTAATAAAGTTTTATTTGTAACTTTATTTAATGCTTCATTTTTAGAAATTATCGCATTTTTATATTCATCATCTTTTTCTAGTTCTTCTATAAATTTACTTAATGTCATGCCATATGTGTTATTAACTATGTTTACTTCTTTTTCCAATGTTTTAGCTAATCTATAAACACCAAGACTTGATCCCATAGAGTCTATATCTCCATTAGAATGTCCCATAATTAAAACATTTTCTGACTCTTTAATTAAGTTTTCTAAGGCATGAGCAACTGTTCTTGCTTTTACCTTTGTTCGTTTTTCTATTTCCTCTGTTCTTCCACCAAAGAAGACATATTTACCATCTTCTTTTATAACAGCTTGGTCTCCACCTCTTCCAAGTACAATATCCATACTTTCTAATGCTGTTTTATATTTTTCATAATTTGTTTCGCCATCTGTTGATATTGCAATACTTAAAGTTAGTTGAATACCAGCTTCCACATTTATTTCTTTTATTTGGTCTAATATTCCAAATTTGTTTTCTTTAATTTCTTTTAAATACTTATACTCGAAAACATATATAAACGTATTTCTGTCATTCTTTATAACAATTCCGCCTGTAGAAGAAGCCCATTCATAAATTACCTTTTCTATTTCGGCAATAACTTGTGGTCTATTTTCTACATCTATTCTTTGTATAATTTCTTCGTAATTATCTACAGTTAAAATTCCTATACAAGTTTTAGAATCTTCGTATTTCTTTTTTTCTTTTATAGATTGTGTTATATCTATAAAATACAAAATAGTTATATTCTCTGAAGACTCATTTTTAGAACGAATATATTCACCTAAAACGCTATATACCTTATTTCCTATTTGTACCTTTTTTACAATAGTTTTTTGTTTTTTATCTTGCTCAGCTTTAATATCTTCTTTTATTTCTTCTAAAATATCTATTAAATAATTATTAATATCTATATTAGCAAATTCATAAACAAATTTAGAACTTTTCCATATAATATTTCCTGTTGTTTCTATAATTATTAATGGAAAGGGTGAATTTATTAACGACTTTTTAGCAGTTCCATCCATAGTCATAGTTAAATTTTGTATTTGCCTTGAAAGTTCTGCATTTCGCTTACTATTTGTCCAATAAGAATATATTATTATTAAAACAAATAATAATATTCCTGGTATTATTAATTTTGGTCTATTTATACATATAATAATTATTAGAAAAGCTATAATCGCTAAATATATTTTTGTTCTTGATGTTATCTTTTCAAGAAATCTATTGTTATTCAGCATACAATTCTCCTTTTATTTTCTAAACAATTTCTATTTAATTGTACGCTAATTTTGCATTATTGTCAACTTTGGTATATTTTCGTATATTATTTAAATAGTTAATTTATCTGCTTTTATTAAAGATTTTTCTTAAGTTGCCTACTTTTTACATTGTTAATGTTCCATTTGGTGTATTTACAATTGTTAGAATATCTTCTTCTTTTCCAGTTTCAGCATTAATATATACTAAAAAGTCTGTACCAGCTACGTTTCCTTTAAATTCCCAGCAAAGAATTTCTGTCTTATATTCGGTTGGTATAAATGCTAAACCTTCAGACTTTATCTCTAATTTCTTATTTAAAACTTCCTTTGCCTTTTCTTTTGATACTTTTACCTTTGGTATATTTCTCACAGTATGTGAATTTAAATATCCTTGTGTTTCTATTCCTAAAATATCACCATTATCTAGTGCTACCTTTACCTTTATTAAATCTGGATACATAGTTACATCGTTTTGAACATATGCGTAATTTATTGTCATTATTCCTTCTTCTTTAAGATAATATGTTCTTTTCATATTAGTATAACCTTTAGAGTTCAAGAAATCTAAAGCAATTTTATTGGCAGTTTCGTCATCTATATTTTCTACACTAACTTCACGATTAAAATTGCTAAATAAAATGTGTCCACCCTTTTTAGTAATTGATATAGCAAGTTCGTTAGAATCATTTTGATCATTTAATTTAACTTTAAAATCGTATGTTGGAATATCTGCATTTTCTGCTAAACCATTAGAATTTATTTCTTTTATTTTATTATTTCCAATAAAATTTGTGGCTATTTCTTTTGCTTTTTCCTCGTCTATATCTGCACCTGTAAGACCTACTTTTTCAGACTTAGTAATATGTTCAGAAAACGCACCATCGTAAATTAACCCTGCATATTCGTGAAATTCTTGCTCTATATTTCCAAAACTATCTTTAGAAATATTGCTAACTTGCTGTGCAAACATACTACTTCCTTTTTTAGTAAGTTCACCCCATTTAATTCTTCCGTTATTTATATCATTTGAAAGTTGATTTAATACATTTTCTAAATTAACACTATAGTCATGTAAATCTTTCAAGTTGTCTAAATCTTCTTGTGACAATGGCTCATTATTTATATTTTTTCTCGACAAAGCATAACTATAATCACTTACTTGATTTAAAAATTTCGATGTATTTTCTAATTCATTACTACTTATTGGTAATTGTGATAAATAAGTTTGAGCTAAATTAGCTTCTTTCCATACACGTGTTAAAGTTTCTGCCCCATGTTCTGACGTTGTAGAAATTAATGATTTACCTAAATAATTTTCTACATTTTGAACATAGTCTACCAATTCATAAAAAGCTTGATTATATGAATTTTCTGAAGCTTGTCTGTATTCTGTTTGTTTTTTGTAAATCACCATTGCAAGAAGACCTATTATTGCAATTAAGGTGAAAATAATTGTTAGCATATGCCTATCTTTTAACCTATTTTTCCAGTCTATAACTTTTTCTTTTAAACCCATTTTTACCCTCCTATTTCTATTTACAAAATCTATGCTTTCCAATTTGCTTTATTAGTGGTCTTGACCATATCCACTTGTTTGTTGCTGTGTTAGGATTAAAATAGTATATTGCCCCACCTGTTGGGTCCCAACCGTTTAATGCGTCTTGCGCCGCTTTAACAACAGTAGAATTTTCTGCAATTGGAACGTTAATTTGTCCATCCGATACTGCTGTAAAAGCTCCTGGTTGATATATAACACCTGCTATTGTATTTGGAAAACTAGAATTTTTTACTCTATTTAATATAACTGCACCAACTGCTACTTGACCTTCATATGGTTCGCCTCTTGCCTCTCCATTTATTGCTCTTGCCATTAATTGTAAATCCGAAGCAGAACTACTAGAGGCTGCATAAACTTTATTACTATCATTTTTAGTTATAAAATTAACTAAAATTATTAATACTAATATTAAAGCCATCGAAACCAATATTTTATAATACCTTTTCAAACTACTTCCTCCAATCTAAGTTTTATATAAAAATTTTCAAGCTACAAATTAAAAGTTTTAATCTTTTATAATTCTCCTATCTAAATTTTCTTTAAAATATTTTGTGTAAAATTTACAAATTTATTCAACTTCTTCTATTCTTTTTTTATAAATTGTGGTAAAATTTTTTTGTAATTATAAAAGCTTAATTTAAAAAAATACATCTGCAACTCTAGGCAGATAAACAAAATAATTAGTAGAATAATTTGGAAGAAATAAAAAATTCCATAACTATGTGTGCTTTACGAGCCAAGCGAGAAAGGAATGGATTTTAAAATGAAAAAGGTATTAATTTTTTATGCATCATATGGTGGTGGACATTTGTCTGCTGCAAATGCAATTAACGATTATATAAAAAATAATTATGAAGATGTGGAAACAGAAATAATTGATTGTATGAAATATGTAAACAAACATTTGGAAAAGGTGACAACTACTGCCTACAAAGAAATGGCAAAAAAAGCTCCTTGGGCTTGGGGAACTATTTATTATACTTCGCAAAAAGGTCCGGTAGCTGAGCTTACTAGTACGTCTAATAAAATTTTGGCTAGAAAATTAAATATTTTATTACAAGAATACATGCCAGATTTAATTATCTCTACACATCCTTTTGCAAGCCAAATGTGTAGTTTTTTAAAAAAGCATAATAAAATAAATTGTAAAATTGCTTCTATTATGACAGACTTTGCACCTCACGACCAATGGTTAGTAGGAAAAAAATGTATTGATTATTTCTTTGTTGCGCATAATAAAATGAAAGAAGACTTAATCGAAAAAAAAGTTCCAGAAGAAAAGATCTTTGTAACTGGTATTCCATTGTCTAATAAATTTTTATTAAATTTTGATAGATCTGAAATTTTAAGTCAATTTGGATTAAAAGAAAACAAAAAAACTATTCTTTTCTTTGGTGGTGGCGAATTTGGTCTTGGAAAAAGTAAAACTTTAAAAGTTTTAAGTTCATTATTAAATGATTTTAACAATATTCAGATTGTTGCTATATCTGGAAAAAATATAAAAATGAAACATAAATTTGAAGAACTTGCAAACAATTCTAATATGCCTGAAGATATAAAGATAATGGAATATACAAACAGTGTTCCAGAACTAATGAGTGTTTCTGATTTAGTAGTAACCAAACCAGGTGGTCTTACAACTTCAGAAAGTTTAGCTTCTGGTCTTCCAATTATCGTTATAAATCCTATTCCTGGCCAAGAATTTCAAAATGCAGAATTTCTTGAAGAAAAAGGTGTAGGTATTTGGATAAAATCTAGTAGTACGGTAGATGAAATTTTGCACTCACTTCTTAACAATCCAGATAAGTTTAAGCAAATGAAGATAAATGCAAAATTACTTGCCAAGAAATATTCTACAAGAGATATATGCAAAATATTACTAGGCTAGTTTTATACATAGTTATTTTTATATAATAACCGGGATTTTAAGGACCGTCCCTTAATCCCGGTTATATTAGAAAGGAGCTTTTTTATGTCACAAAAAGTAGAAGATTTTAACGTTAAACGTGAATATGGTGATTTTTCTTTACTTTCCAAAAATGATTTTATTAATAAATATAATATAAATTTTAATGGTTTAACAGATTCAGATGTTCTAGAAAATCAGAAAACATACGGTAAAAATGAAATAAGTGGTAATAAACCTAAACGTTGGTATAATTATTTTTTTGAAAGTTTATTTAGTCCTTTTAATGCTATATTACTAGGAATTTCGTTGGTTTTAATTTATACAGATATTGTACTTCCTAAAAATCCTAATCCAGCAAATATAATTGTTATTATTTGTTTAGTTCTCGTAAGTACTCTTTTAGAATTCTTTCAAGAATTTCGTTCTAACAAAGCAGCTGAAAAATTAAAAGCTATGGTCCAAACAAAAGGTACTGTTATACGAAATGGAATAAAACAAAAAATTCCTTTTAAAGATTTTACTGTAGGGGATATCGTTTTATTATCTGCTGGTGACATGGTTCCTGCAGACTTACGAGTTTTAGAGTCTAAAGATTTATTCTTAGGTCAATCTTCTATTACTGGTGAATCTGACTCGATAAAAAAACTTCCAGATTCTCTTTTAACATCTATAGATGATTTAGAAAGTATAACAGATTTAGATAATATTTGCTTTATGGGCACAAATGTTATAAGTGGTTCTGCCAAATGTGCTGTTATAAAAATTGCTGACAATACTTATTTTGGAAAAGTTGCACATTCAATTACTTCTGGAAAACCAAAAACAGAGTTTCAAAAGGGTATAGAAAATATTAGTAAATTACTAACAAAGTTCATGATTTTTATGATTCCTCTTACATTTATAGTTAATGTATGGAAGCATGATTTGCTAACAGCTTTCACATTTTCTGTTGCAATAGCTATAGGTATTACGCCTTTACTTCTTCCTGTAATTCTTTCTTCTTGCTTATCGAAAGGCGCTGTGCAAATGTCTAAGAAAAAAACAATTGTAAAAAAATTAGACTCTGTAGAAAGCTTCGGATCTATGAATGTTTTTTGTACAGACAAAACTGGCACTTTAACAGAGGATAAAATTGTATTAGAAAAATATTTAGATATTTATGGTAATGAAGACATTGCTGTTTTGGAAGATGCGTTTTTAAATTCTTATCATCAAACAGGATTAGATGGAAATATAGACAAAGCAGTTATTAATAGAGCTTTAGAAAATGGATTAGGATATTTAAAAGATGACTATTCTGTTGTAGACGAAATTCCTTTTGACTTTTCTAGAAGAAGATTATCTGTTATTGTTACTGATAAATTAAATAATAAAAAAATGATTACTAAAGGTGCTGTAGAAGAAATTTTAAATATTTGCACTAAAGTTTCGCATAATAACGAGATTTTTGATATTACAAGTGAGATAAAAAAGAACATAAAAAAGATCTCTGTTGGTTTAAATAAAGATGGTTTAAGAGTTATTGCTATATGTGAAAAAAATGTTACTAACCAAGATACTTTTAGCCTAGCTGATGAGAGTAATATGGTTCTTACTGGTTTTATTGGCTTTTTAGATCCACCTAAAGAATCTGCTGAAATAGCTATAAAACGTATGAATGAAGCTGGTATTAGGGTAATTGTGCTTACTGGTGATAACGCAGAAGTTACAAGTTGTATATGTAAAAAAGTAGGTATTAAAACAGCTAAAATTATTTTAGGCAGTGAAATTGACAAATTGCCTGATAGTGGTGTAATTAGACTTATAAAAAGAAAGCACAATGTTTTTGCAAAATTGTCACCTATCCAAAAGGCTAGAATAATTCGTTTATTAAAGGCTAGTGGAAATGTTGTTGGATATATGGGTGATGGAATTAACGATACTCCTTCACTTACAAATTCTGATGTTGGTGTTTCTGTTGATACAGCTGTAGATATTGCCAAAGAAACTGCTGATATTATTTTATTGGAAAAAGACTTAAATGTTTTATTAGATGGTGTTACAGAAGGAAGAAAGACTTTTTCTAATTTGCTAAAATATATTAAACTCGCTGTAAGCTTTAATTTTGGTGAAGTTACTTCTGTATTAATTGCAAGTATATTGCTACCATTTTTCCCAATAACACCAATTCAGCTACTAGTACAAAGTTTATTGTATGATATAGGCCAATTAACTTTGCCATTTGATAACGTAGATGTTGACTCTTTAAAAAAGCCTAAAAAATGGAGCATTCGTGCAATAAGACAGTTTATGATTTTTATGGGACCACTAAGTTCTGCATTCGACTTAATTGTATTCGCTATGTTGTGGTTTGTATTTAAATTAGGTCCCGCAGATGCTGCATTATTCCAAACTATATGGTTTTCATATGGAATAGTATCAAATCTATTTGGAATGCACATTATAAGAACGTCAAAAATACCATTTTTGCAAAGCCATGCATCTAAATCTGTATATATGTCATCTATAATAGTTTCCTTACTAGCAATCCTAGTACCATTTACTACACTAGGTTCAGCAATTGGCTTAGTAGCAATTCCTATAAAATATATGGCACTAATATTCTTAACACCAGTTGTATATTGCATAATAGCACAATTAGCAAAACACAAATATATACAAAAATATGGTGAATGGCTATAAACAGATATGCAAAAAAGAATTTCAAATTTGAAATTCTTTTTTATTATTAATTATTACACATTATTTTTGACTTACTAGTTTTAAATAAAAATTGCTTTAGATATTGAAGCATTTTTATTTTGCATTAGCTAAATCTTAAAATTAATTATCTTAAATTTCTTTCTAATGTATTTTTATTCTACCGGGATTTCAACCACCGTCCCCCAAATCCTGGAAGGAAGTAAAATTCCGATTTTTTATATCTCTACTCTTTCTCTACCTATTGCCTCTTCTATTTCTTTTAAAATTTCATCTGTTAAATATATGGCTCCGCATGGCTTTAGGTCACCATCTTCCATTATTTGTACGGGTGTATTATTTTTCTCACCTTGAAAATACCTTATTATTCCTCTTAATTTATCTTTTTCTTTCTCTTCCATTCCATTTATATCTATTGTTAATATTTTTCTTTTGTTATCACCAAATATTTTTATGCTTCTTGCAACTATTTTAGGCTCGTCATCTTCCCTTATACTTAGGCGTCCTTCTACCATTACAATGCTTTCTTCTACTAAATATTTTGAAGCTTCTTGGTAGCAATTCTCAAATACTATAATTTCTACTGTACCATATAAATCTTCAACTGTTACAAATGCCATTATAGTATTATTTTTTGTGTATTTTTTCTTTACGCTTGTAATAATTCCTGCATATTTTACGAATTGTCCATCTTTATATTCATTCTTTCTTGCTATATATTCACCTTCATCTAAAACCGTTGATTGTAAATTTGCAATTTCCTTAAGCTTCATAGAATTTACATTTGTTTCTCTTTCTATTTGTTCTCTTAGTTTTTCTAATGGATGGCCCGAAATATATATTCCGAGCATCTCCTTTTCCATAGAAAGTAAATCTTTCTCTGAAAATTCTTTTTGTATATTAAATGAATATTGAAGTTCTTTTATATTTTCCTCTGGCATTGCCAAATCAAACATTGTAACCTGTCCTGCAAAACTCTTTCTTTCTGTTTCTTGTATTGTGTCTAATATACTTTCGAAAGATGCAAGTAAAGTTGATCTTGTTTGTTCGAATTCATCGAAAGCTCCCGCTCTTATTAAACTTTCTATACATTTTTTATTTACAGCTTCATTTTTCATTCTCTCGCAAAAGTCTGTAAAGGTTTCGTATAAACCATTTTCTTCTCTTTCTTTTACTATAGCATTTACTGCAGAAATTCCAACATTTTTTATACTTCCTAAACCAAATCTTATTTTTCCGTTATCAACTGTAAATTTAGTATAACTTTTATTTATGTCTGGTTTTAATATATCTATTTTTAATCTTTTACATTCATCTATATACATTGGTATTTTGTCTAAGTTTCCTAAAAAACTATTTAATGTTGCAGCCATAAATTCTTCTGGGTAATATGCTTTTAAATACGCAGTTCTATATGATACAACTGCATATGCAGCTGCATGTGATTTATTAAACGCATATTTTGCAAACTCTGCCATTTCGTCAAATATTTTGTTAGCAGAAGCTTCGTCTATGCCATTTCTTACACAACCTTTTATAATTACATTTCCATCTTCATCTGTTTGACCATGTATAAAATACTCTCTTTCTTTTGCCATTACATCTAGCTTTTTCTTACCCATAGCACGTCTTACAAGGTCAGCTCTACCTAAAGAATATCCAGCCAAATCACGAACTATTTGCATAACTTGCTCTTGGTAAACCATACATCCATATGTAACATTTAAAATAGGCATTAGTGAAGGATGCGTATATTCTGCATTTTCTGGATTTTTCTTATTTTTTATATATCTTGGGATTTGATCCATTGGTCCAGGTCTATATAATGAAACTCCAGCTATAATGTCTTCTAAACAGTCTGGCTTTAGTTCTTTCATAAAGTTAGTCATTCCTTGGCTTTCAAATTGGAATATACCAACAGATTCACCGTTTTGCCATAACTTATATACATTAGCATCGCCCATTTCTTTGTCAAACTCTACGTCTATTCCCCTATTCTCTTTTACTAAATTTATAGCATCTTGAATAACTGTAAGAGTTCTTAAACCTAAGAAGTCCATTTTTAAAAGCCCAAGTTCTTCTAAGGTTGTCATTATAAATTGTGTTGATATTTGTCCATCTCTTACATATAAAGGTACATATGTATCTACTGGTTCTTTAGTTATAACAACACCACAAGCATGTGTAGAGGCCTGTCTTGGCATACCTTCTAAAGCTCTTGCTATGTCTAGCATTTTTCCAACATCTTCATCTTGTTCATATAAATCTCTTAATTCTTTATTTTGTTCTAATGCTTTATCTATTGTTATATGAAGTTCATTTGGTATCATTTTAGCTAACTTGTCACAATCTGCGTATGGCATATCTAAAGCCCTACCAACATCACGAATTACCATTCTTGCAGACATTGTTCCAAAAGTAATAATCTGAGAAACATGGTCCTTACCATATTTTTTTTCTACATAATCAATTACTTCTCCTCTTCTTTCATAGCAAAAATCTACGTCAAAATCTGGCATACTAATTCTTTCTGGATTTAAAAATCTTTCAAATAGCAAGCTATACTTCATAGGGTCTATATCTGTTATTCCTATAGCGTATGCTAAAATAGAACCAGCACCAGAACCACGCCCTGGACCTACTGGTATTCCTACAGATTTTGCATAATTAATGTAATCCCAAACTATTAGGTAATAGTCCACATAACCCATTTGTGAAATAATTTTAAGTTCATATTCTGCTCTATCTAATATCTCTTGTGATGGATTTTCCCCATATCTTATTTTTATTCCGTCATAACACAATTTTTTAAAATAATCATAGTGGGTGCTAAATTCTTCTGGTACGTCATAATTTGGCAATATAGTATGTCCAAATTCGAACTCTACATTACATTTTTCTGCTATTTTTACTGTATTTTCGATTGCATCTGGAAAGTTTTTAAAATACTCACTCATTTCTTCTGGAGATTTTACATATAGTTCGTCAGTTTCAAATCTCATTCTATCTTCGTCTGTAATTCTTTTTCCTGTCTGTATGCAAAGCAAAACTTCGTGATTATAGGCATCTTCTTTTTTTAGGTAATGAGCATCATTTGTTGCAACAATTGGTATGTTTAATCTTCTGGCTATTTGTATTATTTTTTGATTAACCATAACTTGTTCTTTTACGCCATTGTTTTGAATTTCTAAGTAATAATCTTCTCCAAAAACATTTTTGTGCCATTTTGCTACTTCTTCTGCCTTCTCTATATCTCCATTTAAAATTGCTTGGCTTACTGCTCCGGCTAAACATGCACTTAAACAGATTATTCCTTCATGGTATTTTTCTAATATTTCTAAGTCTATACGTGGCTTATAATAATATCCTTCTGTAAATCCTAATGATACTAATTTACTTAAATTTTGATACCCTTTATTATTTTTGGCCAGTAATATTAAATGATAATATCTTTTATCTTGCGGTTCTTTATCAAATCTTGTTCTTGAAGCTACATATACTTCTGCTCCTATTATTGGTTTAATTCCTTCTTTTTTACAAGCTTTATAAAAGTCAATAACTCCATACATAACACCATGGTCTGTAATTGCCATTGCTTTCATTCCAAGTTCTTTTGCTCTTACTGGTAAATCTTTTATTCTATTTGCTCCATCTAGTAAGCTAAATTCGCTATGTATATGTAAATGTACAAAATCTGACATTTTTTTCTCCTTATTATTCATTAAACTTTTCAACCAGTGAGCTTTTTATATGCAAATTATAGACTAATAAACTTTTAATGTCACTTCTAAAGCTCACTTGGTAATATAATCTTCTTGTTATGTTATCACATTTTTGGTTTTTTAACAATTATTATTTTACAAAAAATATATACGTTTTATATTTTGTATGACATAGTATAAATATTTTTTAACATTTACTATTGACAAAAAACAAGTATGCTATTATAATAATATCTGTTATAACAAATGGCGAAGTAGCTCAGTTGGCTAGAGCATTCGGTTCATACCCGAAGGGTCATGTGTTCGAATCACATCTTCGCTACCATCAGAAAATCAGTCGAAAGACTGATTTTTTTGTTTATATAGTTTTATATAAGTCAATTTAAACTTTTAGTGAAAAAATAATATAACATTTAAATATTTTTTGTAACAAAAATACATTAAATGATACTAAATAAGTGAAAGGAGGAAAACGTTATGCAGGATATGAATGCAATATATAAAAAATATAGTGAAATTGTTTACAAATATGTATTCTGCTTAACTGGAGATGAAAATACAACCGAAGAAATCGTCCAGGAAACTTTTTTAGTAGCAGTAAAAGATATAAATAAATTTAGAGGCGAATGCAAAATATCAACTTGGCTCTGCCAAATTAGTAAATACATATGGTATAAAAGGTTAAAAAAAGAAAAGTCTAAAAAAGAAATACCTCTAGATGTATTGCAAAATACTCTATTTATTCAGGAATCAATAGAAGAAAATTATTGTAATAAAGAAACAAAAATAAAATTATTTAAAAAATTACAAAGTTTTGACGAAAACACTAGAAATGTAATGTATTTAAGAATATTTGGAAATTTTGAATATAGTGAAATTGCTGAAATTATGAATAAAACATCAAACTGGGCAAGAGTTGTATTCTTTCGCGGTAAGCAAAAGTTAAAGGAGGAATTAGAAAATGAAAAATGAGTGCGATCTTGTTAAAGATTTATTATTTAGTTATAATGATAATATTTTAAGTACTACTTCTAAGGACTTGGTAGACAAACATTTACAAGAATGTGATGAATGTAAAAAATTCTTAGAAGAAATTAAACAAGACTCTAATGAAGAAAAACAAGTTAAAGAAATTGATTTTTTAAGAAGCATTAAGAAAAATATAAATAAGAAGAATATAATAATATTAGTAATTTTTGTATTTTTAATAATTATTGTTTTATTTAATATCCAAGTATATAAAAATTATAATGCAGTTGCTTCTACAATGGAAGTATATTTAAAAGATGATGTAACTGAAGAGCAAATAGAAAATATTAAAAATAAAATAATTGAAAAAAGTGATAATCTAGAGCTTGAATATGTTTCAAAAGAAAAAGCTTTAGAAAGATTTAAAAATAATTTAGATGAAAATAAAAATTTATTAAATGATTTTAGTAATACTACTAATCCTATACCTGCCTCTATCGAAATAAAAACTAACACTAATATTCAAACTATAGTGGAATATATACAAGATATGCCGGGAATAGCCCATATATCTACACATATTAATTCAAATCCGTATGAATTATATATTCAAAGGATTATGAAAAAATAACATTTTGTTTTAATACTCACATATTGTCGTAGAAAGAAATAATTGATTAAAATTGTTTCTAATGTACCTCAAAAAAAGAGAGCAAATTCGCTTGCGAATTTTGTTCTCTTTTTTTAATTTATCTTGCTCCTCTTGTTCTCTCAGAATCTTGTTCTTGTATCTTCCCTGTTTTTCCTACTTTTTCATTATATTCTTTTACTACTTTATTTACATCTACTTTTCTTTTATATGGATTTATCGCGTTAAATTTTGGTGTTTTTCCTGCATCTACTTCTATAAAATCGCTTCCATCTAAAGTTGTTCCTTCTATTACTGCTACTTGTGCTTTTAATGCTGGGCTTGTAACTTCGTCTCGCATTTCGTCTGGTTCTGTACTTCCTAAAGCTTTAAAGAATTCTATAAAACTTCCACCTACAGCATCTTTTATTATTCCAAATATATTTTTTTTATTATCTTTCATATCATTCTCTTAGAGTTTCTAAGATTTTCACCTCTCTTTACTATTTATTCCATAGCTAGTGTAATTATAGCATAAAAACGCCTTAAAGTCAATGATTTTAAGGCGTTTGCTTTTTGTTGGTATGTGTAATTAAATGTAAACCACTTTTTATATTTAAGCTATTTAAATTTTACACTTACCTTTGTATTAGCTCATATAATCTTTTAATTTTTTACTTCTACTTGGATGTCTTAATTTTCTTAAAGCTTTTGCTTCTATTTGTCTAATTCTTTCACGAGTTACTTTAAATTCTTTACCAACTTCTTCTAGTGTACGAGCTTTTCCATCTTCTAAACCAAATCTTAATTTTAAAACCTTAGCTTCTCTAGCTGTTAAAGTACTCATAACTTCTTCTAATTGTTCTTTTAGCAAAGTATAGGCTGCAGAATCTTGTGGCTCTGGAGAATCTTCATCTTTAATAAAATCTCCTAAATGGCTATCATCTTCTTCACCAATTGGTGTTTCTAAAGAAACTGGGTCTTGAGCAATTTTTTGAATTTCCATTACTCTTTCAACTGGCATTTCCATTTCTTCTGCAATTTCTTCTTGCGTTGGTTCTCTTCCTAATTGTTGTAATAAGTGTCTAGATGTACGAATTAATTTATTAATAGTTTCTACCATGTGTACAGGAATTCTTATAGTTCTAGCTTGGTCTGCAATAGCTCTTGTAATTGCTTGTCTTATCCACCATGTTGCATAAGTACTAAACTTAAATCCTTTAGTATAGTCAAATTTTTCTACAGCTTTTATAAGACCCATGTTACCTTCTTGTATTAAATCTAAAAATAACATTCCTCTACCAACATATTTTTTAGCAATACTTACTACTAGTCTTAAGTTTGATTCTGCTAATTTTTGCTTAGCTTCTTCGTCACCTTCTAAAACTTTTTTTGCTAAATCCAATTCCTCTTCATATGTAAGAAGCGGAATTTTTCCTATTTCTCTTAAATACATTCTAACTGGATCATCTATGTTGCTACTTTCGTAACCTGCAACATCAATTTCATCTAATTTTAAGTCTTCAACTTCTTGTAAATCTTCTTCGTCTGGACCTTCTTCATCTAGTTCGTCGTCATCTCTACCAATATCAACGCCCATTTTCTCTAGAGCATCAAATACTCTTTCCATTTGCTCTGTTGATAATTCGTCTAACTCTGCAGCTAAATCACCATAAGTTATTCTTTTATTTTTCTTTGCAAACTCTAAAATTCTTTTTACTTTTTTTTCTGTTTCTGCTCTTTCTAATTCTTGAGCATTATTTTTTTCTGTTATTTCTCCTTGTCCTTCTATTTTTTTCATTATAACCTCCTAATTATTTCGCAAGTTTAATAATTATGTCATTTAATTCTCTCTCTAGCTTTAACTTACTTTCATTATTAAGTGTAGAATCTTCTAAAGCTCTTAATATTTCATCTCTTTTATCTTTTAAATTTTCTCTTTCATATGTACTTAATATGTCATCTATTCCTTTGTCTATATCTGTAATACCATAATCTTTTGCCATAATTTCTGTTATGTGATTTATAATATCTTCTTCTTCGAATAAATTTAAAACATCATATATTTCTGTAATGCCTTTTTCATATTCACCATAAACTTTTTCTAAAATTTTCTTGTTCTTTTCTAGTTTAAAATCTTCTGGCTTTATTTTATTTTTTATTTTAGAATATACATTTACATTTGACATAAGAAGCATCGCAATTATTGTATTTTCCCTTTTTAACCTAGATTCGCTAATTTTAGTATCTTCTTTTTTAGGAATGTTATACTGAATATTCCTTTTTTCTAAAACCTTAGAATTAGCGTTTTTAGGGTATAATATCTTCTTTATCTCTGAATATAAAGCATCTTTCGAAATATCGTAGTCTTTAGAAATTTTTTCTATATATATTTCTTGTTCCATACTATTTTCGACTTTTGCCAATATTTTAGCAATTTCATTTAGGAATTTTATTTTATCCCCTGTATTTTCTATGTTTAAATCTTTCTTTAAAACTCTTACTTTAAATTCTACCAAAGATATTGCATCATCAATACATTTTACTAATCTTTCTGGACCATATTTTGTAACATATTCGTCTGGATCTTTAGCACCAGAGATTTGTAAAACTCTAACATCACATCCTAAATTTCTTAATATTTCTAGACCTCTTATAATAGCTTCTTGACCAGCACCATCTGCATCATAACCTAAAACTATTTGCTCCGAGCTTCTTCTTAAGAGCCTTCCTTGTGCCTCTGTCATTGCTGTTCCTAAAGATGCTACTACATTTGTTATACCTCTTTGATGTAATGATATTACATCCATATAACCTTCCACTATTAAGATTTTTTTCGTATCATGTTTTTTTGCATTATACAAACCAAATAAATGTCTTCCCTTACTATATACTAAATTTTCTGGTGAATTTATATATTTTGGTTTGGAATCGTCTAAAACTCTCCCTCCAAAAGCTATAATTCTTCCTCTTACATCTTGTATAGGAAACATTAGTCTATGTCTAAACCTGTCTATATATTGACCACGCTCATTTTTGTTTACTAAATCTGATGCCAAAATCGCTTCGTCTGAAAACCCTTTAGATTTTAAAAAATTGTATAATTCGTTAAAATTACAGGAATATCCTATTAAAAATTCCTTTAATGTTGAATTATTTAGTTTTCTTTTTTTAACATATTCTTGGGCCATTTTAGCTGTTGGCTTGTACAAATTCTCGTGATAAAAATATGCTGTTTCTTTATTTATTTGGTATATTTTCTCCTTTAATTCTTGTGTTTTGTTATCACCAACATTCTCTAGTTTTGGTAATACTATATTGGCTCTTTCTGCAAGTAATTCTACAGATTCTCTAAAATTGATTCCTTCTATTTTACTTATAAAATGAATTACATTTCCACCTACTCCACAACCAAAACAGTGAAATATTTGCTTGTCTGGAGAAACTGCAAAAGAAGGTGATTTTTCGTTGTGGAAAGGACAAAGCCCAAAATAATTTCTTCCACTTCTTTTTAAATGTACATATTGTGATATAACGTCTACAATATCATTATTGTTTTTAATTTCATCTATAAGTTCATCACTATATCGTATCATTTTCTCACCTTTCTTTTACAAAGAATTTTGCTTTTTTATTTTTAATACTTTGTTCCTCTTTTTGCTTTATTGCGCAAAATTCCCCTATAAATTAATATTCGACAACTTAACAATAAATCCTTCTTTTATGTATACAAAACTGTAGTTTTAGAAAAATTTTAGCAAAATTTAATTATATTATAATTTTTCGTATTGCATAATATATACTTTTATCCAAAGCAAAACAAAAGAAAGAAATAAAATTTCTTTCTTTTGTTAGTTATTTGATACTTTTTTATTATCTATTTCGTCTGAATTAAATGGTATAAATTTGCTTACTATATCGCTACTTATATCTGAAGCAGATATATTTGCGTCTATTTTATATTCTTCATATGATGTTGAAATTTTGCTTTCTACCATTTGCTCTATTTCACCTTGTGAAGCATGCTCTGTAAGAACTAATTCACTTACTAATATTTGTTTAGCATTTGAAAGCATTTTCTTTTCTCCTGTAGATAAACCTTTTTCTTTTTGTTTAAAGCTTAAATTTCTTACAACATCTGCTATTTTATAAATATCTCCACTTTTCATTTTATCCATATTATCTCTGTAACGTTTATTCCAGTTCATAGACATCTCTGTTTCATCTGACTCTAAAACTCTGAATACTTTTTCGGCACTGCTCTTATCTATAATGCTTCTTACACCTATTTCTTCTGCTTTGGCTGTTGGTACCATTACTTTAACTTCTCCTGGCATCTTTAGTATATAGTAAGCTTGCTTCTCCCCTAAGATATCCTTTTCTTCTATTGCATCTATTACACCAGCCCCATGCATAGGGTAAACAATTTTATCGCCTACATTAAACATGCAAGTCACTCCTTTCAATGTCTATTCAATTATCAACATATTTATTATACTACAAAAATTACCAAAAGTCAAAACTTTTGGTAATCGTTTTTTTATATTCAAATCGCTGTAACCGTTAGTATTACTGTATTTCACAGGATATATCTTTTTTTATGTTTATTTATTAGTAGATCCAAATCCACCTGTTCTTGTTCCCTCTGCAATGTCATCATCTACTACTAAATATTTTTGAAAAACACCTTGCCCTATGGCTTCACCTTTTTTTATTTCTATGTCTTCATCTTTAATATTATAAAAAGCAAACATAATATGGCCATCGTTGTCTTCATTTCCATAGTAGTCTTTATCTACTACACCTACACTATTTGCTAATATTAATCCCTTTTTCTTTGGATTAGAACTTCTATTATATAACATTAATACTTCATCATCTTGCATATATGCTTTAAGACCTGTTTTTATTAATGTTGGTTTAACTCCTTTCTTAAAACTTGGTATTATAACATCTTCTGCAGCTTCTATATCATATCCTGCTGAATATTTTGTTTTTCTTACAGGAATATTTATATTGCAATTTTCAAATCCTTTAGCAACTTCAAATCCTCTTATTTTATTTGACATTTTTATCTCTCCTTTTTATTTGTTTTTCTTATTTTATATTATTATTATTATTTGTCAATACCTTTTGTTTTTGCATATTATACAATATAAATTATGTTTACTACAAATAATATTATTTTATTTTAATGGGGTGTTTACTATGAAAACTTACTTGCTATGTGATTTACCAATAGGTAAAAAAGCAAAAATTACTAGTATTAATTGCAATTATAATATAAAAAGAAGATTACTAGATTTAGGTATTATAGAAAATTCTAATATAGTTCCTGTATTTAGAAGTCCTTTTAAAGATCCTACAGCATATTTAATTAGAGGAACAATAATTGCACTTAGAAATGAAGATACAAAAAATATTCTTGTTGGAATGCCGGGATTTCGGGGACGGTCCTTAAAATCCCTGTTTAATATTACTATCTACAAAAGCTATTGTAACTATATTTTTATATTTTCATATTATAAAATAAAGAGGTGATTTTATGTCTTCTTATAAACTAGCTCTTGTCGGAAATCCTAATGTTGGAAAATCTACTATTTTTAATAGTTTAACTGGTATGAACCAACATACTGGCAACTGGACTGGCAAAACTGTTGGTAATTGTGAAGGTATTTATAAATTTAAAAATTACAATTTTACTGTTGTCGATATTCCCGGTACTTATTCTCTTATGTCCAATTCTGAAGAAGAAGAAATAGCTAGAAATTTTATATGTTTTGAACGCTTAGATGCTGTAGTAATTGTTGTTGATGCAACTTCTTTAGAAAGAAATCTAAATTTAGTATTTCAAATAATGGAGGTTACCAACAATATAATTGTATGTGTAAACTTATTAGATGAAGCCAAAAAGAAAGGTATAAATATAAATTTAAAACTACTTTCTTCTTTACTTGGTGTGCCTGTAGTTGGCACAATTGGAAAAAAGAAAAAGACATTAGTCAATTTAAAAAATGAAATACTTAATGTTTGCCTAAATCAAGTTTCTTATAATGCAAATTGTGTTACATATTTACCATGTATAGAAGATAGTATAAGCTTGCTTATTCCGCAAATAAAATCTCCTGTATATATTTCTAGGTGGATCGCTTTAAAATTAATATGTAATAATAATGATTTAATTAACTCTATTTCTAAAAATTTTAATATCAATCTGAATAATACTAAAATAGATTCCAAATTAGCCGAAATTACATGTTTACTCGCTCGAAATGACATTACAAGTGAAAATATAGAAAATTCTCTTCTTAATAGCATTTTAAAGCGATGTGAATATATTACAAAAAAAGTTTGCACATACAAAGATATTAATTATGCCAAAAAAACAATCAAAATTGATAAAATTCTTACCTCTAAAAAATTTGGAATACCTATTATGTTACTATTTTTATGTTTATTGTTTTGGATTACAATAGTTGGAGCAAATTATCCTTCCAAAATGCTTTCAAGCTTTTTCGAAATTTTAAAAGGGAAATTACTCATTGGCTTTGAATATATTAATTCCCCGGAATGGTTTACAAGTATTATGATAGATGGAATATATCAAACTGTTACATGGGTAATATCGGTTATGCTACCACCAATGGCAATATTTTTTCCTTTGTTTACTGTATTAGAAGATTTGGGATTTTTGCCCAGAATTGCTTTTAATTTAGACAGATGTTTTAAATGTGCGTGTACATCTGGTAAGCAGGCTCTTACAATGTGTATGGGATTTGGTTGCAATGCTGCAGCTGTTGTTGGAACAAGAATAATAAATTCTCCAAGAGAAAAGTTAATTGCAATTCTTACAAATTGCTTTGTTCCCTGTAATGGAAGATTTCCTTTTTTAATAACTGTTGCAACAATATTTTTCTCTGGTTCTATAGCAGGAATCTTATCTGGCTTTGTTGCTGCTATTTCTGTTATGTTAGTTGTTTTATTAGGAATTTTGTTAACCTTGTTAGTATCTAAAATACTTTCTAAAACTGTTCTAAAAGGTTTACCTTCTTCATTTACCTTAGAATTGCCACCTTATAGATCTCCACAAATTGGTAAAATATTAGTTCGTTCATTATTAGATAGAACTTTATTTATTCTTGGCAAAGCTATTGCTGTAGCTGCACCAGCTGGAATTGTGATATGGTTATTTTCTAATATAAACATAGGTAATACATCCATTTTAGATTTTATAGCAAATTCTTTAAATCCTTTTGCACAATTAATTGGATTAGACGGATATATTTTAACTGGTTTCATTCTAGGTATTCCTGCTAACGAAATTGTACTGCCAATAATCTTAATGGGATATTTAGGAAATAAGCAATTATTAGATATAGAAAATGTTAGTGTTATTGGAAATATTTTAGTAGAAAACGGTTGGAACCTACTTACTGCAATTAATGTAATGATTTTTACCCTACTACATTTTCCATGTGGCACCACATTATTAACAATAAAAAAAGAAACCAAAAGTTTAAAATGGACCTTCGTTTCTTTCTTGTTACCAACTTTATGCGGAATTTTTATGTGTTTTATAACTACTAGTATTTACAATATTATTGTTTAAAATATAGCCAAAATGCAAATTTGCTATTCACAATAATTCTTAAACTTATAGTTATTTATATTAAAAAGAAAAATGCAATATTTCTTAAGCATTTACAAAAGCTTGTCATTTTGCATTTTTCTATAAATCTATTTTCGTTTAAATAAACTTTTTATTTTATTAATAATTTTCTTTAATATAGATTCTTTGTATTCTGTTAACGATTTTTCTTTAGTTGATTCGTTTTGATTTTTTATTGTATTTTCTTTATTATTAAAGTTATTACGCACTTCATTTCTTTTTTGCATTGCTTTTTCTACACTATATTTATCTCTTATTTCTTCTCTATATTTTCTTTCGTTTTCTGCATATATATTTTTTAAATTTCTTTTTTCCTCTTCATCTTCACATATATATTTTATATACAATAGTGCTATTAGAGCTAATGTTTCTTCCTTTAAATTTTGGTCTTCTATTGGTATATTAATATCTATTTCTTTTTTATAGTTTTTATCTTTTTGATTTTTAAAAAATTCTTTCATATTTTTTGGAATTTTTCTTTTTATATCATCTGGTAATATTTCTATAAAGGCATCTATTTCTGCATATGCTTGTTTTGTCTTCTGTAAGTTAGTCATTTTATCCCTCCATATAATAACCTTTTTTATGCTCTCATAAATTCTTTTAATTATTATATTATTAAATGTTATATTTAACAATATTTTTCATGGTAAAATTATTGGAATCACTATCTTACAGTTTTTACGACATTTTTATTAAATTTATCTTCTTGACTTGTCTATTTTTTTAATATATTATATATTTACAAGTTAAATAGTAGGAGGTAAATTATGGACTTAAAAGGATCAAAAACAGAAGCTAATTTAAAAGCTGCTTTTGCAGGGGAATCAGAGGCAAGAAATAAATATACATATTTTGCAAGTGTTGCAAAAAAAGAAGGATATGAACAAATTGCTGCATTATTTTTAGAAACAGCAGAAAATGAAAAAGAACATGCTAAAATCCATTTTAAATATTTAAATGGTATTGGCGATACAATGCAAAACTTAGCAGATGCTGCTGCTGGTGAAAATTACGAATGGACAGATATGTACAAAAAATTTGCAGAAGAAGCAGAAGAAGAAGGATTTAAAGAAATTGCTGCAAAATTCAGAGCAATTGGAGAAGTAGAAAAGCACCATGAAGAAAGATATAGAAAACTTTTAGAAAATATTAAAGATGGTGAAGTATTCAAAAAAGGAAGTATTGTTATATGGAAATGTAGAAACTGTGGTCATATAGTTGTTGGAACAGAAGCTCCACAAGTTTGCCCTGTTTGTAACCATCCACAATCATTCTTCGAAATAAATGCAGAAAATTATTAATATCATTCTAATTAACATAACTAAGCATTTAAAGAATTCTTAGTTACATTATAATTACCTAATACAAAAATTAGCGTGACTCGTTTTTTATAAAAACATAAGTCACGCTTTTTACTTTATTTTTTAATCTATTACTTCTGCAATTAAGTCATATTCTCTAGAGTCTATTACTTTGCACTTTACAAAATTTCCTATTTTTAATTCTTCCTCATTCTTTATATAAACCATTCCATCTATATCTGGAACTTGCATTTCACTTCTTCCAACATAATATTTTTCATCAAATGTTTTATTTTCTATTAAAACTTTAATTTCCTTGCCTTGTAATTTAGCTAAATTTTCTTTAGATATTTGTTGTTGTAATTGCATTATCTTATTATATCTAGCTTTTTTAGTCATTGGGTGAACTTGTTCTTTTAATCTACTTGCAGGTGTACCTTCTTCTTTAGAATATGTAAATGCTCCCAAATTTTCAAATTTTGCATTTTTAACAAAATTATAAAGCTCATTAAAATCTTCCTTAGTTTCTCCTGGGAAGCCCACCATAACTGTTGTTCTAATTATTGCATTAGGAATATTTTTTCTTATTTTGCTAATTACATTTTGTATATTATCTTTATTAGTTTTTCTATTCATTCTTTTTAAAACAGTATTAGAAATATGTTGTATTGGAATATCAAAATATTTACAAATTTTGTCTTCTTCTTTTACTACTTGTATTAAATTATCATCAATACCTTCTGGGTAAGAATATAAAAATCTAATCCATTCTATTCCATCTATTGTGCAAAGCTTTCTTAAAATATCTGCAAGCATAGGTTTGTTGTATAAATCTAAACCATATTTAGTAGTGTCTTGTGCTATAACAACTAATTCTTTTATTCCTTTTTTAGCTAATAATTGTGCCTCTTCTATTATATCTTCTTCTGGTCTGCTTATAAACGGACCTCTAATAAAAGGTATTGCGCAATATGTACACCTATTACTACATCCCTCTCCTATTTTTAAATAAGCAAAATTTTCACCTGTAGAAACCTCTCTACCTAAAAATTCTTCTTTGCTAGGTAATGGAAATGGATTTTTAGGGTAACTTACAAGTTCTCCATACTTTTCTGTACTATTAATATTATTGTTTAGTAAATTTTCTATATTAGCATAAAAATTTTCATAGTTCTCTAACCTTATCCATAAATCTACTTCTGGTAAAGCCTTTTTTAAATCATCTGTATATCTTTGCACTAAACACCCCATAGCAACAAGATACTTGCATTTTCTTTTCTTATATTCAGCCATTTCCAAAATGGTATTTATAGCTTCCTCCTTTGCTGGGTCTATAAATCCACAAGTATTTACTATAATCATTTCAGCATCTTCGGGATTACTTACAATCTCCATCCCGTGTTCTTTAAGTATTCCAATAGCAATCTCTGTATCTATTAAATTCTTAGAACATCCTAGTGATACAAAACCTACTTTCATATTCTCTCCTTTCCAATACATAAGAGGGATTTTGGGGACGGTCCTTAAAATCCCTCTTATATTTTTCTACATTCCATCTTATATTTACAATTAGGAAAATTAGTCCCATCTCTTAATTCCTATTCTTTTCCATACAATTGCTTACGTGTAAGTTCCAATAAATTTAGTTTTGAAAAGCCTTCTATTTGCACCTTCGCTCTATCTTTTTTTGTTTCTTCTTCTATACAATTTAGTAATTTTTGTTTGCTCGTTTCTGATTCCATATCTATAAAATCTACTATTATTATTCCACCAATATCTCTTAATCTTATTTGCTTTGCTATTTCTTTTCCTGCTTCTATATTTACTTTTAATGTAGTTTCTTCTAAGTTATTTTTTCCTATACACTTACCAGAATTAACATCTATCGCTGTTAAAGCCTCGGTTTTGTCTATAACAATTTGACCTCCGCAATTTAACCAAACTTTATTATTTTTCAAGCTTTGCAATTCTTTCTCTATTGTATACTTTTGGAATACATTGTTGTCGTATTCTACGTTTATTTTATTTTCTAAATTATATGTTTTTAAAAAATCTAATATCTCTTTATTGTATTCTTCATTATTTGTTACAACTGTATTTAGATTAGAATCTACTGTAGATAATATTACTGATTTTACAATACTATTTTCTTCTTCTATTACACATGGTACGCTCTTTGCCTTTTGCTTTGCTATTATTTTTATATTTTCCCATTTTTTTAAAAGCATTTGTATATCTTGCTTAATCTCTTGCTCTGTTGCTAAAGTACAGTTTGTTCTAATAATTGCACCACAATTTTTAGATAAATATTTTTTGGCTATTTCTTTTAGCTCTTCCCTTTTTGATTCATCTGCAATTTTTCTAGATACACTTATAAAATCTGTTCTTGGCATTAAAACAATATATCTTCCAGTTAATTTTATATTACTTGTAAGTTTTGCTCCTTTTTGCTTTATAGCATTTTTTTGAACCTGAACCAATATAGATTCATTAACTTTTATTTCACCTTTTCCCAAATCTTCAAAGTGAATAAAAGCATTTTTACTTTGTCCAATATCTACAAAAGTTGCCTTTAACCCTGGAACTATATTTTTTATTACTCCTAAATATATATTACCTTCTATATTTTCTTTATCTATTGTATATTGCTCTACTATTTTATAGTCATTTAATAGTATTACATTTTTTTCATTTGCATCAACTTTTATTCTTAACTCTTGCATAGTTTTCCTTTCTAATTATACATAAAATTTAGTTATACATATTCATTGCTTTATCTATACCACAAGTTATAATATCATATACAGCATCTGCTGCTAATTTTGTTGATTCTTCTAATATCTCTCTTTCATTTCCATTTAGTTTTTCTAGAACATAACCTATCATCATTTCTTTAAGTATAGGCTTTCCTATTCCTACTCTTATACGTGGAAAGTCTTCAGACTGTAGCTCTTTTACAACTGACTTCATTCCGTTGTGTGAGCCTGAACCACCCTTTTTTCTAATTTTTATTTTACCTACATCTACATCTATGTCATCATATATTACTATAATATTCTCAGGTGGGATTTTGTAAAATTGTTTAAATTGTATAATAGACTCTCCGCTTAAATTCATATATGTTTGTGGCTTTAATAATATTACTTTTTCTCCATTTATTATTGTATCACCATACATTCCCTTAAATTTTTCTTTATTAACATTTATGTTAAGCCTTTTACTTAAATGGTTTATTGCGTCAAATCCCATATTATGCCTTGTGTTTGCATATTCTCCTTCTGGATTTCCTAATCCTACAACTAAATACATTGTTTCCTCCTAAACTAAAAAATCTATATATGTACTAAAACTTTACGCTAAATTTTTAGTGTCTTTTATATGTATCTCTATTTATTCGTTCTGAACTAATTACTTGTCCATTTTGTCTTACTGTTTTATATGTAGCAGATTTAATGCTTGTTGATGTTGTTTCTGTAACTTGCGAAGTTATTTCTACATCATAGTCTGGATTTTCTTTTAACCCATAAATTTCGCATTTTGCAACTCCACCACTTACAGTACATAATATTTTTACTGGGTAGTTTCTTGTGTTTTTAAATCTAAAATCTATTGAACCATATACAACAGTTGCATCTCTTCCTGCTTTAGAATATGATGGTACAAATTGATGGTTTCTTCTTTCTACTATTTGCATATTTGCATATAATGCTGCATTATATAATGTTGTAGATATTTGGCAAATGCCTCCACCTAGACCATCTACTACTTCTCCATTTTGATACATTGCTGCTTCTTTATAACCTGCTGCAATTGTTCTTTTTCCTACAACTGTGTTATATGAAAAAATTTCTCCTGGCATTAAAACTGTACCATTTATTTTTTCTGCCGCTAACCTTAAGTTTGTTGTTCTATTTGCATTTTTAGCACTATAAGTTGTGTTAAACTTACCTAATAAATCTGGAAACGCTTCTGTTCCAATCATGTTTGTAGTTACTTTTGGCGAACTATATTTTAATGGTATTTCGTATTCATCTTTTACTTCATTTAACATAGCTTTCGCTTCATCTATAGATATTTTAAAGTCTACACCATTTTCATGTGGATGAACAACATATGGGTTTGTTGAATAATAAGCATCTATAGGTTCTTTATATATTTGGTTATGTATTTGGTCTATATTTATTTCTTCTGGTTGTTTTTCTACTGTTGAAAGTTCTATTTTTTTGTTTGCATATGAAAAATCTTGAATTCTATTTTTTATATTTTCCATAGTTTTTTCTACATCTACTATATTTCCTGCTTTTCCTCTTGTAATAATTAATTTGCTATCTTCTACATAATAACTACTTTGTATTACTGTATCTGGTAATTTTGTTGATATATCGTTTAATATATTCGTACATTGTTCTTTGTTTAGAGTAACATTAATACCTAAGTTGTTGGTTGTTACTAAATTTTTTGTTATTGTTCCCATATTTTTAAAAATATTACTATCTCTTCCCATATTATAGGCTCTACTTACTGCTTCTTCTATATTTAAATCTGTTCCTAAGTCTTCTAAATTCAACTGTGTTTCATACTCGTTGTGTACCACTGTTAAATTATTTGGTAATACCTTTTTAAATTCATTCTGAACTTTTTCTATTGCTTGCTTTTGTGTTAATCCTGCTACTTCTACTCCTTGTATATACATACCTGTTATAATTTTATCACTTGATGATATATATAATGTAATTCCTAAAAATAAAATAAAAAATATTGCTATAAAACTTATAAATATTATTCCTAAAATAGTTCCTATTTTTAAATTTTTCTTATTTTCTACTATTCTTAATTCTGTCGATTCCAATTTTTTCTCCTTTTATGTTTTATAATATTTTAATATTGTTTTTAAGTATAAATATTATTTTATTATTTTTCTATAAAATGCACATATATTATACTATATTTCGACTCTTTATACAAGATTCTTATCGGTCAATATCTTACAGGCGACAATAAATTTTCTCCTCTTTTCTAGCGTGTTTTAAAACGAAAAAAGAATAGCAAAAGCTATTCTTTTTTATTATTTATCTGATTAAATTAGTCATCATCTGTTCCAAATATTTCATCAAATTTTGCTTCTAATGCTTTTTCTAAGTCTATGTTGTTTACTTCTTCATTGTTATCTTCTAATGGTATTTCCATTGGTTTGGTTTGTTTTCTTGATATATTTTCTATATTATTAAAAGCATTATTATTTATGTTAGAACTTGCTAGTTCTTCTTGTGTATTTTTAGAAGCAGGTTCTTCGTCTGCAAAAAAGTCATCTAACGAGTCTATTTTTAAGTCTTGTGCCTGAATATTGTTACTTTCTGAGTAAGGATTTGCTGGGTTAAATATTCTCCATTCTCCTCTTTCTCCTACTTCTGCATCATTATGGCTTATTTCTAGTCTAGCCATTTCCCTTCCCATTGGTTTTCTAAAGTAATAGAATTTATTTGATTTAATTGGCCTTACACCTTTAACAAATATAATACACATATCGTTATCAAATCGTCTTAACTCATCCGGTGTAAGTAAAGCTCTTCCCATAATTTGGTCAGAATCGCTAGAACCAGATTTCCAACCACCTTTATCACGGTTTGTTGAATGACTATCTCTTGTAATTGTCTTTTCACCCAATGCTTTAGAAAAATACTCTAATGTTTTTGTAGAGTTACTTCCTAGGAATACATGGGTATCACAGTTACCAATTATAGTTTCGTAAGATTTCTCATAAACTGCCTCTAATTGGTCTAAGTTTTGTAATATAACACTAAATGATATTCCTCTACTTCTTGATGTAGATATTTTCTTATCAAAGTCTGGTATTTGACCTATATTTGCAAACTCGTCTAGTATAAAGAATGTTTTTTCTGGTAACTTTCCACCAGCTTTGTCTGCATAGTCATATAATTGTTGTATCATTTGTGAGAAGAAAATTGTAAGTAAGAAATTATATGTTGTATGTGTGTCTGAAGAAACAACATATACAGCTGTTTTTTCTTGTCCAATTTCTTCAAAATTTATAGTATCTGAAGATGTTAGGTCTGCTATGTCTTTACTATCAAACTTACCTAATCTTGATTGCAATGTACTTAAAATAGATCCTCTTGTTTTTTCTGGAGCTATTTCTATTGATTTATAATTTTTTCTTGCTGGGTGTGTATAATCTAATTCGTTAATTAAATCCCCTAACAAGCTTGTCCCACCACTATCGTTAGCAGCTCTAACTAACTCTGCACAACTTGCTAAGTTTTGCTCTTCTGGTGGTCTTGTAGATATTAAATACCAAATTAAAGATTTTAGTAAGATTTCTGCCATATCGTCCCAGAATGGGTCTGAAGCTTTTTCTCCGCTTTGTCCTTTAACTATAGTGTTTGCAATAATATCTACGTCTATTTCATTTCTTATATGTGCTAATGGGTTGTAACCATCACTACATTCTGGATTAACTAAATTTAAAACTCTTACTTTATACCCTTTAGATTTTAAAAATCCTGCTGTTCTGTCATATAGCTCTCCTTTTGGGTCTGTAAATATGTATGAGCCCAAACATTGATGTGCATTTGGTATAGAATATGAAGCAGATTTACCAGAACCTGAACCGTCCAACAACTAAAACATTTATATTTCCCATTTTATTTAATGGTAAATAGTTGTCTTCTGCTAATATAATACCATTTTTTTTGCTTAATACTTTATATTGTTCACCATTTTCTGCCCAACCACTTGAACCATGTTCTATATCTGTATATTCATTTTTGGGTCTAGCTTTTAATAAGCCTATAATCATTGCTGCTAAATAGAATAATGAAAAATATAAAGTGCTAGATGCAAATGTTCCTATATAATTTTCTGAAAATATTAATCCAAAACTAGAAAAAGGGCTAGTTATATATTTTCCTAGGTGTTCTAAAAAAATTTCGAAACTAAAAGCTCCAGTTTGCATAGCATCTGTAAGAGATGCTGAAAAAGGAGCAATTCCCAAGATTATAATTACTAACCATAATATTGCAAATATTATTAATTTCTTTCTAGCATTTTGTAACATACTTTGTAATTTATAATTCATTTACTTCATCCCTATCTTTAGTACATTATCTTGCAGTGTCTTCACTTTTTGTTTTAGTAGCTGTTGTTTTTACTTTTTCTACCTTACTTTCTTTTGCAATTCTTTTTTCTGCTGTTTCCTTAGTTGCTACACGTACACCTTGCTTACGCAATTTTTCTGCATTTTTTGCAATTTCCTTTGCTTCTACCATATTTTCTGGTGCAACAACTTTGTTTGTTCCCACCTCTCCTAATACTAGTGGCTCATCCATTATCTTATCTGTTGTAAAACATGCAAAAGTTATAGCTTTTACATTGTCTTCAAATACTAGTGAATTACAAGATTTTTCAGATAAACTATCTGTTGTGTTCATTAGAACTCCCCTCTCCTTTAATCTTTTTTATCTTTTATTTCGAAAGCAAAATAAGGTTTATTTGCCTTTAGCTTACATTTACCTCTAACTTCATTAGCCTCTTCGTCAAAATATACCATAGGCTTTACTTCTTCTGTGGTTTCTGGGTCTATTATTGAAATTTGTCTTTTAAAATTTGGCGTGTATTTAAATTCTTTATATTCTTTTTCTGTATCTGAATAAAGAGTATTAAATTTTAATGGTGTAGGCTTTTTAGATATTGTTATTTTATCGCCTTGTAATATTGCCATATTAATTACTACTCTATCTTTTCCAAATGATAATATAACAAGTTCATCTTTATTATCTGAAGGATCGTCTACGTAAAAAGTTTTCTTTTTTTTGTCGCCATACATTTCTTCTGTATAATCTAATCTTGTTACTGTATATTTTGGTGAATTTTTTAAATCCTCTTTTAATGTTTCATTTATTTGATACACTACTGTACTTACGTTATTTGGATCCATTATACTAAAATGTTTTCCTTCCCAACTGTACATATTATACACCCCACTATTCACGAATTTCTATATACATAGTTTGTCTTTTGTAACACTACTATGTTTAATTATACCTAATTTGTAATTTTTTGTCAACCGTTTAAAGTTTTTATGTTAATTTGCTCTTCTTCTTGGATTAAAGTTAGAAATTTGTTCTAATTCTTTATATAACTTTTCTTCCTCGTTTGTTAGTTCTTTTGGTACTATTATTTTTACTTCGGCTATTAGGTCTCCTCTACCACCTTTTCCATCTTTATACCCTTTTCCTTGAATTCTAACTTTCTCGCCACTTTCAATTCCTTTTGGTACATAGACAGAGGCAGTATCGTCTATAGTAGATATGGTTGCTCTTGTGCCTAGTGCAGCTTCCCATGGGGTTAATCGTAGGTCTGTGTATAAATCTATTCCTTCCAATTTAAACCTTTGGCTATTTTGAATATTTACTTTTATAAATAAATCTCCGTTTTTACCACCATTTATTCCAGCTTTTCCCTGGCCAATCAATCTAATCTTTTCTTGATTCCTAATACCTGCTGGGACTTTTACTACAAAAGTCTTCATTTTCCCTTTCAGAGTCCTAAGAGAAATTTTCTTTTCTGTTCCATAATATGTTTCCTCTATTGACATATTTATTTCTGTTTCTACATTCTCTCCTCTTATAGGGATTTTTTTGTTTGTTTTATTATTGGTTTCTTCCTCTTCACCAACAATATTTCCAAAAAACATTGTGAAAAATTCGGAAAATTTTGAGCCATTTTTCCTTTGGCTTTCTTCATACTTCTTCTTTTTTCCCACGTTGTTATTCCATATTCTGTCGTATTTTCTTTTAGAAGTAGAATTTGATAACACCCTGTATGCTTCATTTATATCTTTAAAACGTTCTTCTGCAAATTCATCGTTTATGTTTATGTCTGGATGATATTTTTTTGCAGCTTCCCTGTATGCTATTTTAAGTTCTTGAGGAGTTATCTTACTAGATTCTAAATTTAATATTTTGTAATAATCTTTGAATATCATTTAACATCCTCCATATTCATGGTGCAAACATTATATCATATATAATTTCATTTTAAAATAGTTATGTTTAATTTTTTTATAATAAATATGGGTTAGGTATGTTTATTTTTTTAATAAATAGTTTCTTGCTTTTATTGTTTCTATATGAATTACTCTTTCCCTTTTTATGTTATATTCTATAAATTCATCCATTAAAAATAAGATAGCTTTATTTATATCTTCTTTAGAAAGCTCTCTACTTTTTTCTAAATTAAATCTAGTTTCTTTTCTATTTTCCTCTGTTTTATCTGCCACATAAATAATTTTTTCTAGCATAGTCATATTTTCTTTACCAGTAGTATGCCATTTTATTGCATTTTGCATATCTTTAGTAAAATTATATTTTTTTGCTACAATATCTGCTCCCACTTTTCCATGCAACAATGAAGGGTTTATTCTTTCTATTTCATCTATTTCTATATTGTTTTCGTTAGCATATTTTATTAATTCTTCATTTGGCATCTCTTTTGCAATATCGTGTGTAATAGCTACTTTTTTAACTATTTCTTCATCCTCTCCATATTGTTTTGCAAGCTCTACAGCTTTTTTTACAACACCTAAAGAATGTTTAAATCTAAATTCAGATAATATTTCTTCTACATCTCTTTCTATATTTTTATATTCCATGTTTCACCTCTTTTGCCAGCATCTTGCTTTATATAAGTTTTGCTATTTTTTTATTAGTCTTTTGCTATTGCAGAATTTATAAGCTTGTCTAAAAGTTCTTTATATTCTATTCCAATTCCGTCAAATAATTTAACATACATGCTATCTTCTGTAATATTTGGAATGGCACTAATTCCATTTACATATATGTCGTTTGTTCCATCTTCTATAAAAAAGTCTACTCTAGCAAATCCTTTAGCTCCTACAGCTTTAAAAACTTTAATTGCAATATTTTTTAGTTCTTCTTCTTGCCTTGTTCCCAACAAATTTAAAGGTATTAGTGTTTTAGTTTCTTGGTTTTGGTATTTAGACTTATAGCTATAAAAACCTGAATTTGTATCTACTTCACCTATATCAGATGTAATAATTCCATCATCTTCTAAAATAGATATTTGTATTTCTCTTCCTTTTATTTCTTTTTCTAGAATTATCTTATTATCGTAAAAAAATGCACTTTCTATATATTTTTTTAGTTCTGACGAATTCTCTGCCTTGTTTACCCCAATTGATGCTCCAGAATTAGCAGGTTTTATGAATACAGGATATTTTAATTTGTCATATACTAGCTCGCATAACTCATTTAAAGATACTTCTTTTTCATTAAATTTATTATCTACACTCACAATTCCATTATCGGTATTTTTTATGAAAAAATATTTAGGTTGTGCTATATCTGCTTGTGATAAAATCGTTTTCATATATACTTTGTCCTTAGTAATACTTGATGTTAAAACATTACATCCAACATATGGGATCTCTACAAAATTTAATAAACCTTGTATAGATCCATCACCTTCATCTTTCCCACGTAATACCGAAAATATTGCGTCAAGTTGCTTTAAATATTCTATTATATTTTCTATGTTCCTTAAATTTATTGGCTCTGCACCCAATTTGTAATTTTGCATATTTGGTATATCATCTAAAACTTCGTACCAATTTCCACTTTTGTCTATATATATTGCTGATATTTCATATTTTAACTTATTTAAATTTTTTACTATAGAACATCCAGATACAACAGATATAGAATGTTCGTTAGATTTTCCTCCAAATATAACTCCTATCTTTAGCATATCATTTATGCTCTCCTTATGTAATATATTTAGGTTTTTATACGGTTTCACCTATAAACCTAAGTTAGAACAAAATAACTAATGGCTTTTTTATTTTTGTATTAAAGCATACTAGTATTGTTTTAATCTTTTTATGATTATATAAATTAAAGTAAAATTTTAAAGACTGTTCCTAGTTCTAATTTTTTTACTTACTTATTGATTTTAAAATTTCTGAAAAGCGCATTCCGTGTGCTGCTTTTAATAAGACCGCATCGTCTTTTTGTAGTATTTTGTTTAAGTATTCTGAGGCTTCTTCTGTTGTTTCTAATGATATTATATTTTTTTCTGGCATTCTTAAGTATTTTGCCTCTTCTGCTATGTATTTTGCTAGTTTTCCTACTGTTACTAATATATCTATTTTATGTGTAACTACTTCTATTCCTACTTTTCTATGAATCTCTTCCGAAAATTCACCTAATTCGAACATATCTCCTAATACTGCTATTTTTCTTTTTGCAGGCAATTCTTTTAAATACTCTATTGCTGGCTTCATAGAATCATAGCTTGCATTATAAGCATCATTTATAACTGTTACATTATCTTTAACTTTTACAACTTCCATTCTATTTTTTGTTAAAGAAAACGTTTCTATTCCTTTAATAATATTTTCTGGGGATATTCCTAATAAATTTCCTATTGCTATTGCGCATAAGCTATTATACACAAAATGTTTTCCACTTACTGGTACATTTACTGTGTATTCTTCATTATTTATTTTTACATTATATGTAGAAGATTTATTTCCTATTTTAATGTTATATGCCATAACATCTGACTCTTCGTCTATTCCAAAAGTATATTTTTTGTATAATTTGTCTTCTTTAGCCCATTTATTTAGCATATCATTATCATTATTTATTACAATAGTTCCTCCTGGCTTTAGATTTTCTAATATTTCTAATTTTGCCTTTAATATGTTTTCTCTAGAACCAAGTAAACCTATATGCGCTGTTCCTACATTTGTAATAACTGCAATCGTTGGTTTTGTAATTTCTCCTAAATAACTTATTTCTCCTAAATGGTTCATTCCACTTTCTACAACAAGCGCTTCATGATCCTTTAATTTTAAAAGTGTAGTTGGAAGACCTATATGGTTATTTAAGTTTCCTTCTGTTTGTAATGTTTTATATTTTGTACGAACTACATTTGCAATTATATCTCTCGTACTTGTTTTTCCCACACTACCTGTTACTTGTATAACTGGAATATTGTATAAACTTCTTTTGTATTCGGCTATTTTTCCAAAAGCTATTAATGAATCGTCTACCTCTATTATAGTTTTGTCTTTGTATTGTTCTAATTTTTCTTTAGGTATTTCTATTCCAGAAACTATTGCTACTTTAGCTCCTTTTCTTAAAGCTTCTTCGTAATACTCGTTTCCATTAAAATTTTCCCCTTTTAAACCTACGTACACATCATTTTCTAGAATCTTTCTAGTATCTGTGCAAAAATTTTCACAATTTTCTTTTAAATTTCCTATTAATAATTTTCCTCTTGTTGCATTTAAAATTTCTTCTACGTTCATTTTTACTATGTATGATCTTCTGGTCATACTCCCCTTTCTTTATAATTTCTTAATATTCTATTATATTAATTTTACCCTGTCAAATTAATATTCTCTTAGTATACAAAAACGGTTTTAAATAAGTTTAAAACCGTTTCTTTATCTTAATATATTTTTTATCTAAAATATTGTAATTTAGTAAAAGTATTTTTCTTACATATTTATATGAATAAAATCTTTATTCACGTTTTTTCTTTAATAATATAACTAATATTATTATTACTGCAAAAATAATTACATATATTACAGCTTTTCCTTTTCTTGATACATTTTTAGAAATTTGTGCAGAATATAAATTAGATAAATTATCTTTTTCTATCTTTTCATTTTCTGTTAAAACTGTTTGCTTAGAAGTATTTAGTAATTCTTCTTCACTATATATTTCGTATTTATGTTTTTCTTTGTTATATGCTGTTATATAATTTGAAGAATTATCTTCTGTATCATCTTTTTCTAAATTTTGTGTTGCTTCATTTTTAGCTTCTTCTACTGGCATTTCTTCTAATTTATTCATAAGCTCTTTTGTTTCTTCGTAACCTTTTTTATTTGATAATATTGTATCTTCTTTTGGAGTTAGCTTATCTTCTATATAATCAAATAAATTAGTCTTATTTTCTTCTAGTTTTTGCCTATAAATTACTTCTCCAGTTTGATAATTAAATTTAATTTTATCACCATTTTTATATAATACTTCTATTTCTTTTTTGTCTGTATCTAAATTGTTTCCTATCTCTTTAATTCCTTCGTTTTTAAAGTTTTCTGGATATGTTAAACTTTCTTTTAAGTCATACATTTTTCCATCTGTACCTAAAACTGTTTCGTATTCTTTTTCATTATATGTGTCGAAAATAAAATTTTTTGGAACAATTGGCATATTACTATCTAATAAATATAATTTTCCATCTTTTACATATATTTTGCTCTTTCTTTTTACACTATTGCCTTCTTTATCGTAAATTTCGCTATGAGTTTTATATGTTTTTATTTTTTTGTCTTGGTAAGTAAATTCGTATTCTAGCTCTTCATTTATACTATTTGTTGGATCTGTAGGAATTTCTATTCCTTCTTGATAATCTAAAATTTGATTGTTTACTTGTAATAGTGGATATTTGTTTTCGTTTAGTATTTGATAATTATAATAGCCATTATTCGCCCACTTTATTTTATTTGTATATGTTTCTTTCTTATTTAATTCCTCTTCTACTAAATAATTTTCTTGTGGAATATATGGTTCCGTTTTTTCATTTGGATATTCTCCATTTATTTTTGAATATTTATAATAATGGTTATTTATAAATTTTGGATTCTCTTCTTTCATATTTCCTATTCCAAGAGATACTTTTTCTTTATCTTCACTTACTAAATTTGCTTCTACATAATTAGAATAATATCTTTGTTTACCGTCTTCATCATATATTGTTTTTGCTATTTCTCCTACTGCTCCTCCTACATTTTCTTTTCCTGTAATAGTTCCACCTGCATAATAGCTATTGTTAATATATGTAACATTACTTATATTAGTCATTTGTGAGTTGTCTAAATATCCTATAAAACCTCCTACTGCTTTTCCACTTCCTGTAACATCAGAATTTGTATAAACATATTGCATATTTCCAAAGTTACTACTTCCTGTAATTGCTCCTACATTATTTTTACCAACAACTGTAGAATCTAATGAATATGTTCTTATTATATTAGACCCTACTCCTGTTACTCCTCCTACCTGGTCACCATTAGTAGTTACTATTGTTCTTATTATACCACTATTAAATATATTCCAACTTAATTGTCCTATCATTCCTCCTATTTTTTGTGAACTTACATTATTTGCAATTATTTCCGAATTTCTTATATAAGCATTTGATAAATTTCCACCTGAACCGAATATTCCTCCTATATTTTCTCCTTCTCCTATTATTTGAGAATTTGTAACATTTACATTCTTTATTCCTTCAGTTTGGTAAGCACTGGATCCTGCTATTCCACCTACATGGTTCACTCCTACTACTTTACAGCTAATACTACTTAAATTTTCTTTTATTCTAGAATTGCCACTTTGCGCTCCATATATAGCACCTGCATATGTTCCATTGCCTGTTATTTCTGAATTTTCTATTCTAATATTTGTAATAGTTCCCATCTTAGTAGTTGTGCTTCTGTTTGCCAGTATTGAACCTATAATTCCACCAATACTATTTGTTTTTCCTTTTACTGTTATATCTTGTCCTACAATATTATCAATTATTGTATCTTCTGTTTCTCCTATGAATCCACCAATTTTTTCTTTTCCTATAATATTTATATTATTTAACTTAATATTTTGTATTTTTCCTTTGTTTACACCTATACAGCCTAAGTATATATTTTCTTCTGCTTCTATATTTATATTATTAAAATTAACATTTTGTATATCCCCCATATTGTTAGATATTACACCCAAATAACTATATGGTGATTTTATTGTTATATTTTCAAAGGTTACATTTTCTATTAAGTTTTTGTTTTCTTCTATAACGCTTAATTTTCTATCTTTAGCTTCTAATGTAATATTTTTTATAGTATGTTTTTCTCCCTCTGTTACTAGTCTATTTATCTTTAAACTATTATTTACATCTTGCTTTCCAGCAAAATCTAGATCTGTTAATAGCCTATAGTTTTCATAGCTTTCTTTATCTATATTTTGCCAATCTTCGTATTTTGCTATTTCTTTATAAAATGCTTCATTTATTATGTCATATGCTTCTATTGTAATATTTTCTTCTCCCATAGCATAGGTTATCCCCTTTATAATATAAAAGTCATAATATTTTGTAGGTGTTCCTTTTAGTTTTAAATATGTTTTTTTATTAACTGTTCTATTTTCTAAAATTGTATGTTCCATATTTTCTATTTGTATATCATTTATTTCATATTCATTTGGGTTATTTATTATAAGTTGTATTTGTACATTGTTGTTATCTGTTTTTAAAGTTTTTACTTCTTCTATAAATATATCATTATTAGGAATTTTTATATCTTCTTGGTTTGGTAATAAGTTTGTGCGCTCTGCATTATTAAGCTTTGGTAATACTCCATTTTCTATATTTTCATAGTTAAAATTATCATCAAATTTTAACATTTTTATATATGTATCCTTATTTTTTAATTGTTTTTCTGTTAAAGATTTTTCTGTTTTGACTAGCTTACCATTTATTTTGTTGTTTTCATAAATATAGTTGTTTACATTAGTTTTATCACTATTTCCAATTATAGATTTAGTTAACTCTGTTTCTTTTTTATTTACTATATTCCCAATATATAAGTTATTTTTTATTTCTCTACCTGTTTGCTCATTATTGCCAACTATTCCACCAATATATTCACCATTTCCTATAATGTCTACATATGCATATGAATTTTTAACAACTGTTTGTCCATTACCTGCAATTCCGCCTATATAGCCTGAATTAGAAACTATCTTACCTTTAGCATAGCAGTTTTCAACTGTAAATTTTATACTACTTTGTCTTCCAATTATTCCACCTATGTTTTTTGATCCACTATTTGTATCATTAATATATAAATTGTTTACTGCTACATTTTGTAAGTCTGCATTTGCAAGTCCTATAACTCCACCAATATATGTAAGGTTATCTTTGCTTCCTTGCATTTCTATTTTTACATTGTTTAATGTAATATTCTTAAGAACTGTTTGATTTGCGTTGCCTACTAATCCACCTATCTGTGTACTCTTAGTTGTTTTTAGGCTAATATTATTACAATGTATATTTTCTAATAATGCATTTTGGCTTAAAGAAAATATTCCAAAATAATAAGCATCTGAAACTGCACTATAGTTTTCTATATTAATATTTCTTATAATTGCACCATCTACTGCATTATAAAATAAATACCATTTTGTATTTATATTTTTTATTGTATGCCCCATTCCGTCTAATATCCCATATATGGTTATTTGTGTATATAAGTTTTCTTTTGCATTTTTAAAGTCTAAGTCTTGCATTAATTTATAATTTTCTTTTGCATTCTTTTTCATATTTTGCCAGTCTTCTATAGTCCAAATTTCGTTATATAATTCTAGTTTTATATTTCTTTCATTTTCTTCGTATGTACGTGTATATGGCAAATTCATTGCGCCTTTCGTTGTTATGCTTAAAATAGAATAATTAGAAACACATACAATTGGGTTATATACTTCTATAACAACTTTACTTTTTCCATTGCTATAATTTTGTGAAACAATTTTCGTAGTTAAGTTTTTTATTTTTATATCTGTTATTGTTTCACCCGCTGGGTTATATACTTCTAGTTCTATTTTTGCTATTTTATTCTCTTGTTCTATTACCTTATTTGTTACTATATCTGGTAAATCTTTTTCTGTTAATTCTGGAAGTTCTATAAATTCTTGCCTTGGCATACATTCTGGTAATTTAAGCATTGGATAATAACCTTGTTCTATATTTTTATCTATTTCGAAGCTATTTTCGCTATTTAATATTTGGTTTTGGAATTCTCTGTTATATAATGCTTTACTTGTTGTTTTAGTATCTGCTTTTCCTTCAAATATTTCATCATTTATATAATAGCTATTTTCTACATTTCCTTGTGTCTTACCTGTATTTGCATTATATTTTTTTGTATATCCTGTTCCAAGGCCTACTGTATAAACATTTTTTACTTTACCTCCATAGTTATTTGCTACCAGTTTACTAAATGTATCGTTTTCTTTTATTTCTTCTATGTCTAGATTAATTGTAGAATACATGTTATAAATAAAGCCTTCATTAGTATTAACAAAAGGACTTTCAGCTAAAGTTTCTGTTCTAGAACTTAATTTTATATTTTTACCATATAAATACCCATTTTTTATAGTTCCACTATTTGAATATATAATATTTCCATTATCTTCTACATATAAATCTTCGCTTAGTTTAACTATAAGGTTATTTATAGTTCCTTGGTTATAATTTCCTACTAAATAAAAATTTATATTTTTTGCTTTGCTACTTTCTTTAAGATTTATAAAGCAATTTTCTATTGTTCCTTTATTAGTATAAAATAGTATTCTTCCATCAATTGAAAATTTATTATTCATATATAGTTCTATATATAAATTACTTATTTTAGCATTTTCTCCTATTTTATAAAACAATCCTCCATTAGTATAAGTATTATTTTTGTTTACTGCATCCATTGTAATTACATAGCCATTGTAATTAATATTTCCTTCAAACTCTATATTCGTACTAAACATATAGTCTTGTGATCCACTTTTATTTGTAAAGTTTAAATTGTTTAGCACAATATAATTACCCTCTGGTTGTATTTCTTTATATTCTTCTTCTGTTGTAATTCCTTTTATCTCGCCTTCTTTTGTGTTAAATTCTGATGTTGCTATTGTATAATTCCTATCCCTTATTTTTACTTGTAATTCTATTTTATAATTTTTGTTTTCTTGTAATTGTAATTCTTTTACAGCATTTTCTAATTTATTATTTTCTGGAATATCTTCATACCTTATATTATTTATTTCTGCGCCATCTTCATATGTTTTTATATAATAGTCATTTGTTACTATTTCATTTCTTTTATCTTCTAAATTTACTATTGCTTCACTTTCTATTCCATATTTATATGGTTCATATGATGTTTTCTTGTTTCCAAATTCTATTTGTAAATCTTGTATATAAATTGATGTATTATCATCTTCTGACTTATTTTGAACATAAAAACCAACATATCCAGGATCTTTTACAATAAGTGTTTGCTTGTACTCTTTAAATTCTTGTGTTACATCTATATATGTTCTATTTCTTTCATCATACATTCCTTTACTATTTTGTATTCCTACTTTCATTCCTTCTTGTTCTGTTCTTGCTTTAAAGCTGATTGTAACTTCTTGCCCTATATAGTCTTTAAGGTCATATAGGTATAATTGACTATTATTTTTAGTACCTGCATATAAGTTTAATGTATTTGTCTCTTTTTCATATTTTTTTCCATAAAATGTAGCTGTGTTCATACAATAAGAATACCATTTTATTTTAGACTCTACATCTACTAAATTTTTTCCTGTAGTTTTTCTTAGCATACTCTTTAAACCTATATTACCACTTATTCCTGGTTCTGTTATTATTTCTAATTCGTGTATTAAATAATTTATTTTGTATGTTTCATCTGTGTTTCCTTCATTGTATTCGTCTGCATAAAATTTTAAGCTATATGTTTTGTTTTCTTCTAATTTATTATATGTCTTTCTTACATAATCTTTATTTGTTTCTATTTCTGTTAAATCTATTAAGTTTTTCTTTTCATCTCTTAATTCCATTCTTATTTTGTTGTTTAGCACTGCATTGTCTTGGTCCACTATACGTACGTCAAAATCTATCATTTCACCTGTTACAAATTTATTTTGAATTTCTACTTTTGCTGTGCTTCTTAATGTTATAAATTCTTTATAATTATATGTTACTTGTATCTCTTCTGGAGTAGTTCCTTGCTTTACTTCACTTGTTATTTGTATTTCGTATGTTGTATTCGAATTTAACAAGTCATATTTTATTTCTATTTCTTCTCCTTCTTTTAGCTTTTCTAATTCTTCTCCTGTTATTTCTCTGCTTGAAACTACTTCTTTTGTTTGATTACCATTATTTAATGTTTTGTCTGATTCGTTTAAAACGCTTTTTTCTACTATATCTATTTTTATTTTGCTTAATATTTGTACTAATCTTTCGTCTGTTTTGTCTTTGTCTATTTTATATTTAATTTCTGCCCATGTTGTGCTTATTTCTTTTTTCTCTACTTGCATTTCCACAGATCCTAATGTTGATAATGGTTTTGTTGCAAATACTAGTTTACCTATTTCCTTATTTCTTTGTATTCCTTTGTTGTCATTTAGGTCATAATCTGCATATATTTTTATTTCATAATATTGGTTTGACTCTAAATCGTTTAAATATATCTTATTTTCGTTTTTTCCTAATTTCTCTTCTTTTGCTATTTGACCATTTGCTCTTTTTACTACATATTTATAATTTTCTAGCTTAACTTCATCTTTGTTTGTTAACTGTAATGCTAATGTTACACTTACTATATCTTGTTCTTTTACTGTTACTCTTGCTGTTGGTTCTTGCATTGATGTTCTTGTTTCACCTTTGTTATTCTCTACTTTTAGTTCTACTTCGTTTTTATCATAAATTTTTATTTCGTAATTTATCTTACTTTTTGAAGGTAATCCTTCTGATGTTTCTACTGTTACTTCTTTTCCTTGTAATAACATATTTAGCTTATCATTTTTTAATGTTGTTTTTATTCCATTTGCTTCTATTACTATTTTGTTTATTCCTTTTATTTCTTCTGCATTTAAGTCTGATGTTATTTTTAAATTTTTTATTTGGATTTTGTTATTATATATTTCTCCTTCTTCCTTAGCTAATGTTATTGCTCCTAGGGCTTCATATCCTTTTGTTTTTATTTTTCCTTTATAAAATGTATTTTCTATTTTTTTGTCTTCTTCGTTTTTATACACATATTTTCCTATTATTTCATATTCAATGTTTGGTTCTAATCCTGCTATTAATATATTTCCAGAATTTGTGTATGTTCTTCTTAAATATATTTTTTCTTTTTTATATATTTCAAATGTTGGTGCTTCTATTATTCTTCCTGCTGAGTCCTTTATATGTAAAATACTTTTAGCTGTATATACTTCTGCTGTAAAGTTATCTACTGTTACTTCTGGTTTAACATATTTACCTTCTGTTTCTTCTTGTTCATTATTTTCTTGCTGTGGTTCTTGTTTGTTTTCGCTTGAAGCTGTTTCGTTTTCTTTTTCTGGCTTTTCTTCTTTATTGTTTTCTTCTTTTTGGCTTGCAGATGTATCCTCTTTTGTTATTTCTTCGTTAGGTAACTTATACGTATCTTTTCCTATTATGCCTAAACGAGTTAATAGCTCTTCGTAATTATATGTTTTATCCACTTTTGGCACATTTATATTGTTTGCTGTGTCTTGTGTATTTTGATTGTTATTTTCTTCTATATTTTTTATTGTTACTTGTGAATTGTAATCTACATCGTTTATTTTATTAAATATTAATGTGTTGTTTTGAATTACATAGTATTTTATTTCGTTCTCTTCAAATGCTATTAAACTATTTGCTGGCACAATATATTCATTCGCTGTTGCATTTATTTTTATCTCTTTTAAATTTATATATATTCCTTCATTTGTTTTAGCAAATATATATTCTTTTCCATCTGCTCTTTCTAAACTATTTCCATTATATATTTTTCCATCTGTTATGCTTATATTGGGATATCCTGCTAGTTGTTCAAAATCTTTACTTATTAGCATTATGTCTTGGCTTAAATTATATATTGAATTTTTATCGTTTATATATATTGGATAATTTAGGTCTATTTCTGTTTTTTCTTTATTACCTATAAAATATACTCCTAGTTTTTTAAATATTGTTCCTTGCTCTTCTATTTTTGCTAGTTCTATGTTTGGCTTGTTTTCATCACTGTTTTGCGCATCGCTTTTTTCGCTATTTTTAGAAGCTCCAAGTAAATTTTCTGTTATCTCTTTTCCTTTTATTGCATATCCTTCATATTTAAAATTCATTATTGGACTATATTTTAAAAATATGTAATATATCATCCCTATAATAAAAAGCACCACTAATAAACCTATGGCGAAGTACATAGGTTTACTAATGGTCATATTCTCTTTTTTTCTAAAGACAAATTTGGCCATTTTCTTTTTCCTCCTGCTATTTGTTTTTTAACAATAACAGATAGAGTAGTAGCGTGTGTTACTACTGCTCTGTACTATTATTAAATTAAGTGTGTGTTGTGTGCGATGGTTCTTTTTTGAACCTTTTATTATATCTTAAATTTTATAATTTATTTTGTAAAGCTTAGTAAATTGTAAAAAAGACTGTACCTGTTACGCACAGTCCTTTTACGGTTCATATTTACATTTTTATAACATTTTATTTTTAGCAGTTGTTTTATCTTTTCTTTGAATATTAATTTCACTTTATAATTTAATTTTTAGTTCTTGTTTTATTTTTTCTATTTCTTCTGACTTTAAGTTTGTTACCTTTAATATTATTTCTTCATCTATTTTCTCTTGTAGCATTTTTATTGCTACTTCTTTTCTCCCTTCCTTCATTCCTTTCTTCATTCCCTTTTTCATTCCTGTTTCTTCTGCATAATGCATATTACTATTCCAATCTCTTTCCCATTTTTCTTTTAGGAATGCTAGTCTTTTTTCTGCTTCATCTCCTCTTAA